>Ga0123355_10001115_pt1 | contig 37179 bp, 25 predicted proteins | sample TergutEmb28metaG_3_FD_89872 | JGI IMG/M metagenome (GOLD analysis project Ga0123355, IMG submission 89872) | Embiratermes neotenicus P1 segment gut microbial communities from Petit-Saut dam, French Guiana - Emb289 P1 | ecosystem: Host-associated > Arthropoda: Insects > Digestive system > Gut ...
AATTACTTAACCAGCCAGACGAAAAGGAACAAAGGCGAGGAACGGTTTATAATCGTCAGAGACAACCACCCAGCCATTATCAGCCGTGATGTGTTCGAGAGAACGCAAAAAGAAATGGCAAGGCGTGGGCTGATAAGTAGTGACGGCTCTAAGTATACAAACCGCTACGCATTTTCTGGCAAGCTCCAATGTGGGCTATGCGGTGCTAATTTAATCAACAGAAGCAACAAATCATCAGATGGCAAGCGAGAGTATAAGCGTTGGCGGTGCGGTACTTCTTTCAAGTATGGAGCAGGGTGTACCAATGAGTTAGGTTGCCCCAGCCAAATGGTGCGGAATGAAATACTAGAACGGGTGTTTTTGTGGGCATTGCATGATATGGTTGAAAATAAGGATACAATCATAAATGAGTGCATGGAAGCCATAGCAGGGGCTTTAGACACCGACCAGATGCAAGTCGAATACACGGAAGCCCAGCGAGAGTTAGAACGCCTAACCAGCCGTATAAACTGTCTAATTGACTTACGCCTTGGCGGTGAAATAACAAAAGAGGAATTACAGGCAAAACGTGACCCCTTAGATAAACAGGTGGCTACACAAGAGGAAAAACTACAGCAACTAGGCAATATTTCAGATATGGCAATGGCGAGTAACGCACTCTTGACTACTATCAGAAACCACATATCAAGCATTGTGTATACAGATGAGTTTGACGATGATGTAGTCAAAGAGATTCTTGATAAAATAGTGATTCACAGCAAAAACCGCTATGACGTTTACTTTAGAGGTACTTCTGTAAATTTTACTTGGGCAGTCTAGGTGCTGGAAACCGCTTAAATAGCGGAAAATCTGGTGTGAGCAAATCATGTCACTACTACCCACATGCTCTATCGCTGTATTTACACATTCTGCTATATAATTTAGCAAAACTACTAATGATACGCAAGAGGCTGCCCGCTTTGATTTGGCGGGCAGCTTCTTTTTGTAGCTTATATAAGCTCGAGCAGTTCTTTTGAACTGACTATATTAGTAAGTTGCTGATTTGCTTGTAGGAATTCTTTATCATTGGAAACTATATAGTTAATGTCTTCTTTACTGGCACAAACAGTGACCAATGCGTCTTCGAAATCTGGAATAGGTAAGTTTAATGCATTATTACAGTCGTCACCACTAACCGTAATGATGGTAAGAATCATTAGTAGTTTCTTGACTGCATCTCTGGCAGTACCGTCCCCAAGTCTTTTGGCTAAGATGTAGTAAATATCCGTTATGCTATTGGCAGTAACATATCCATCAAGTTTGTCTGTATAGATCATTTCGAATAATTGCCTTGCCGAAATAACATAAGGGTCTCTGGCGAGGAAAAAATCTAAGATAACATTGGTATCAACAACAATCTTCATATAGATAACAGCCTCTTTTCCCTTTCTGTGTCTAGATCAACACTATAACCTGTGAGAATCCCGTCCAAAGCCATGAAGGCTTCTTTCTTTTCCTCTGGCGTGACCCTAGTAGGTATTGTTGCATTATCTGAATGCTCGGTGACTGTTAACTCGAATGGAATCTTTTTTTGCCGTTTGACTGCCTTTAAATAGATAGTTATGCCAGTTGCTAATGTCATTCCGAGGCTTTTAAAGATTGCCTCGGCATCTTTTTTATCATTTTCATCAACCCGTAGGGTATAGTTTATTGTCGACATATGATTTCTCCTTTAAAATGTACTTCATGCCAAGATTATATCATTTGCACATGTTTTGCAATATAATGCTGACTGTATAAGTAATAGTGCGGAAATGTTTGTGTTTCCTTTTAAATTGCGGTAAAGTGGTGTTACAACTATTAAAACCAAAGTTTAAATCTAAGGAGTACCAAGTATGTACTATATAATAGTAAACCCAATAGCCGGGCGAGGGCGGACGCTTAACAAGCTTCCGCTTCTTACCCGGCTTTTTGATGCGCAAAAAGTGCCATACGAGGTGCATGTAACCCAGTCTGCAATGGACGCATATGAAAAAGCGCGTGATGTCTGTATTGCCGGATGCGACGGTATTATAGGAATTGGCGGCGACGGGACTTTGCAAGAAATTGTTGCGGGCATGGCAGATGCATCTCGTGGCGCGGTTACGGTACCTCTTGGCATTTTTCCCGGCGGCAGCGGCAACGACTTTGTTATGACCCTTGCCGGGGGCAAGACCCAGGCACTTGCCCGGTATAAGCAACAAAACGAAGACGCCTCAATTGCGGACTTTTTTACTGCCGTGACAACCGGGCGCACGGTCCTAGTTGACCTTATTAAGGCCAATGGGATGGCGTATTTAAATATCGGCAATATTGGGCTTGACGCACGGGTTGTACGCAATGCAATTGCCTACAAACAGCGGTTTGGGCGGTATGCCTATGTTGCCGCGGTGTATAAAAGCATTGCCCGGCATACAAACATGCCCCTTACCGTGGAAATTGACGGTGTCAAACATGAGGGCGAATATACCTTGGTTGCGGTATGCAACGGACAGTATTATGGCGGGGGACTGCATATCTCCCCAAAAGCGAGGCTGGATGATGGGAAGATAACTTTGTGCTTGGTTAAAGCGCTTAGTCGGCCAAAGACTATGCTGATTTTCCCGTCTTTGATGGTTAACCGGCACGAGCGGCTAAAGGCCGTCAGTTTTCATGAATGCGAGGAAGTGAAACTTACCCTGCAAGGCGGGGTAGAATGCCTTAGTCTTGATGGAAACCTGTATGAAGTTGTTGGTGGCGCAAATGGTTTTTCTACCGAAGAAAAGAAATTTGTATCGCCCTATAACCTGCCCGGTGCCGAAAAGGGCGAGATGCACTTTAAAGTCATGCCACGGGCGATAAATATTTTTTTATGAGAGTAAATATTTTTCTATGAGAATAAAGACGAAAACAAAAGCGGACAAGCCTCCAAATCAATATTTCAATGAAAACCCAGCCGCCCTTACCCGCGAGCGGGTTTTGCCTCTTAGTATCTTTGGCATGGATTTTAGCTTTCTTGCCAATAATGGCCTTTTTTCCTGCGATAGGATAGATTCCGCGTCCATTTTGCTGATGGAGAATATCCCAACACTTAGCGGCAAAATGCTAGACCTTGGCTGTGGATACGGCCCAATTGGAATTGTACTTGCAAAGCGCGACCCAGTGGATGTTACAATGAGCGATATAAACCGTATCGCGCTGGAATACGCCGAAAAAAACGCCGGTAGAAATGGCGTCCGGGCACAGTTTGTCCATTCCGACGGTTTCGAGGCACTTCCCTTTATATATGACAATATTGTGCTTAACCCGCCGATACATGCCGGTAAAGATGTAATGTACCGGCTATACGAAGGTGCGTCGCAGCATCTTTCCCCCGGTGGCGCACTATATATCGTGATACAAAAAAAGCACGGCGCGGAAAGTACGATTGATACCTTGGGTGAGATTTTCCGCGAATGTCGTATTTTATACAAAAAAAAGGGGCTGTATGTATTGCAATGTTTGACGTAAGAGTGAATAATAAATCTCAAATCATGAAAGGGGTAATTAAATGTTACCAAGCATCGCAAACCAAACCACCGTCAATACCTTACGCTTCCTAAGCGTAGAGGCTATCCAAAAGGCCAAAAGCGGCCATCCGGGCCTGCCAATGGGTGCGGCACCAATGTCCCTTGCCCTTTGGGCAACAATGAAACATAACCCAAAAAACCCAAACTGGCCAGACAGAGACCGCTTTGTACTGTCTGCCGGGCACGGCTCGGGGCTTATTTACAGCCTGCTCCATGTCTTTGGCTATGATGTATCAGTTGAGGATTTAAAGGCCTTCCGCCAGCACAATTCAAAAACCGCTGGCCATCCGGAGTACGGTCACACCCCAGGGGTCGAAATCACCACAGGCCCACTTGGCCAAGGTATCGCCAACGCCGTTGGCATGGCCTGGGCGGAAAATTACCTGGCCGCAAAGTTTAACAAGCCCGATGCAAAGCTTGTAAGCCATTTTACCTATGCCCTATGCGGCGACGGATGCCTACAAGAAGGGGTTGCGGCGGAGGCCATTTCCATTGCGGGCACCCTCAAGTTGGGCAAGCTGGTTCTTTTATATGATTCAAATAATATTACAATCGAAGGCGATACCAAAATCTCCTTTACAGAGGACGTACAAGGCCGGTTTGCCGCTAGTGGCTGGCATGTTCAGTATGTAGAGGATGGCAACGATATGAAGGCTATCGCCGAGGCAATTGAAGCAGCAAAAGCAGTAACAGATAAGCCCTCGCTAATCGAAATCAAAACCGTAATCGGTTTCGGCGCGCCAAAGCAAGGCACCGCGGCGGTACACGGCTCGCCACTGGGCGACGAGGGCATTACCCAAGCAAAAGCAACCCTAGGCTGGGCGCATACAGAGGCCTTCCACGTGCCACAGGAAGTTAAAGACGCGTCAGCAAGCTGGCAAGCAAGCGGGTCAACAGCCGAGGAAGCATGGCAAACAATTGCCGATAAATATAAACAAGTCTACCCAGCAGACTGGCAAGCCTGGACAGACTGGCACGCAAACAAGCTGCCGGATAATTTCTGCGACCTTGAAAAGAACTTCGGCGAGCTTTTCGGCCCGGAACCGGCCCTTGCAACCCGCGCATCCAGCGAGCGGGTGCTTCAAGTCCTTTCAAAGCAAGCACCCCAGTTAATCGGCGGCTCAGCAGACCTTGCCCCGTCTACCCTTTCCATAATGAAAGACCGCACAAGCTACAGCCCGGATAACCCAACAGGCAGCAACCTCCACTTTGGCATACGGGAACATGCAATGACCGCAATCGCAAATGGCATGGTAGCCCACGGCGGCCTGCGCCCCTATGTTGCCGGGTTCTTTGTCTTTAGCGACTATATGAAGCCCGCAATGCGCCTTGCCGCGCTGATGGGTCTGCCCGTTGTGTATATCATGACCCATGACTCAATAGGTGTAGGGGAAGACGGCCCAACCCACCAGCCGGTAGAGCAACTTGCCGCGCTGCGCTCTATCCCAGGCTTTTGGACATATCGTCCCGCAGACACAAGAGAAACCGCCGCCGCATGGGTTATGGCACTAAGCCGTAACGACGGCCCAACGGCACTGGTGCTTTCCCGCCAAAACCTGCCGCTACTAGAAGGCGCAGGGGAAGGCGCGTACAAAGGCGCGTACACTCTAGCCGATAGCAAAAACCCAGCCACAGGCCAGCCGGATATCCTGCTTATGGCCAGCGGCTCTGAAGTGGAATTAATCGTAGCAGCGGCAAAAGAACTGCAAACCCAAAACATCCACGCCAGGGTAATAAGCGTGCCATGTATGGAAGTCTTCAACAGCCAGCCAGACGACTACAAAGAAAGCGTAATGCCAAAGGCAGTAAGAGCAAGGCTTGCTGTAGAGGCAGCAAGCAGCTTCGGCTGGCATAAATACACCGGCCTTGACGGCAACGTCCTTGCAATTGATACTTTCGGCGCGTCAGCCCCGGCAGGCGAACTATTCAAAGCCTATGGCTTCACAGTAGAAAACGTAGTAAACGAAGCAAAAAAACTGGTTTAGGGTGTGTTTGATAATCCGATTCCAGCATCTTTTCGGCAGATTCCCGCAGCACTCCAATAAGAAAGGACTATAAAATGTTAAAAGCCAAAGATATCCTAACCCCAAACACCCCAAGCCTAGGCTTTGGCGCAATGCGTATGCCAGACCTAGAAAAAACCAAAAAAATGGTAGACACTTATCTAGATGGCGGCTATAACTACTTCGATACAGCCTACGCCTACGGCGGCTCGGAAGAGACCCTAAACAAGGTTCTCGTAACGCGCCGCCCCCGTGACAGCTACATGATAGCCGACAAGCTGCCACCCTGGAACGTAGAAAAACCCGAAGACTGTAAAGGCCTACTAGAGGAATCCCTACGCCGCCTAGGCCTAGACTATATCGACTTCTACATGGTACACAGCGTAGGCGACGCAAGAGAGCAACATATAAGCGATATGGGGCTATTCGAGTTTGCGTACGAGCAAAAAAAGCGCGGCCTAGTAAAACACGTAGGCTTCTCTTATCACGGCTCGACACCATATCTAGAAAAAGTCCTAACCCGCTATCCCGATGTGGAATTTGTCCAATTGCAGCTAAACTATATAGACATCCTAAGAGGCCCCGCCGCCCAGTGGCAAGACCTTGCAATAAAGCATAACAAGCCAATAATTGTAATGGAACCTATAAAAGGCGGCAGCCTAGCAAGCCTACCAGCCCCAGCGGAAGCCCTATTTAAAGCCGCGGACCCAACCCGTTCGATAGCATCCTGGGCAATGCAATACGCCGCAACCCTAGAAGGCGTAACCAGCATACTAAGCGGAATGTCCACCCTAGAGCAAGTAGAAGACAATCTAAAAACATTCAAAAACCTACGCCCCCTAACCCCAGCCGAGATGCAGCTACTAGAGGACGTGCTAACCGAGATAGCCAAGGTAGCCAATATCCCATGTACCGCCTGCAAATACTGCCACGAGTATTGCCCCAAAGGCATAGACATAGCCGGCAACCTATCCTTATACAACGAAGCAAAGCGCGACCCAAGCGGGCTATGGAACAGGCAAATGCTATATAAAGATCTGCAACAAAGCCAGAAGGCCGTAAACTGCACGGCTTGCGGTTTATGCCTAGAGCATTGCCCTCAGCAATTGGATATACCTGGGGGGCTTAAAGATGCCCATGAGGTGCTAAAGGGGTAAAGGTTTGTCAGAAATGACACCGGCAGGATGGCTCACGTAAAGCTTTTGCCAAAATAACACCGGCAGGATGCCCACACGTAAAGCTTTTACCAAAATGACATCATAAGAGCAGCAGTTTTTGGCAATAATTGCATTTGCATAAACAATATCCCAACACTAAACTATCTCCGTTAGCACTCGCTAAGTATGAGTGCTAACAAAAATAGTCAAGCTGCATTAACTTATCAGCAACAGCGCGTAACCGCGCTTTTGACGCGTTCTCACAATATCTGTGTATACGCGCACAATAAAATATCCCACCATAAGGAGGAAGACATGAACCTAAAACCACTAGGCGATCGCGTAGTAATCAAGCAACTTGAGGCAGAAGAGACAACCAAGTCCGGCATTGTTCTGCCAAGCCAAGCCAAAGAAAAGCCCCAACAAGCCCAGGTAGTAGCAGTAGGCCCAGGCGGCGTTGTAGATGGCAAGGAAATCAAAATGGAAGTAAAGCCAGGCGACAAAGTAATTTATTCTAAGTACGCAGGCACAGAAGTAAAAATGGGCGAAGACGAGCTTATCATTGTAAAACAAAACGATATCCTCGCAATAGTCGAATAGTCGCAGCGCGACAATAATATGTAGGAGGCAATATAATGGCAAAGCAAATAAAGTACGCCATTGACGCGCGTACAGTTCTCGAGGCCGGTGTAAACAAGCTGGCCGACACAGTAAATATCACCCTCGGCCCTAAAGGCCGCAATGTGGTGCTAGACAAAAAATACGGCACACCCCTTATCACCAACGACGGCGTAACAATCGCAAAAGAAATCGAACTGGAATGCCCCTTCGAAAACATGGGTGCCCAGCTTGTAAAAGAAGTAGCAACCAAAACCAACGACGTAGCCGGTGACGGTACAACCACCGCAATCGTGCTGGCACAGGCAATGGTACGCGAAGGTCTTAAAAACATTGCAGCCGGCGCAAACCCAATCATCCTGCGTAATGGTATGCAAAAAGCCACCGACGCTGCTGTAGCCGCAATCCAAGGCATGAGCCAAAACGTAGACGGCAAAAACCACATTGCCAAAGTTGCCGCAATCTCCGCAGGCAGCAAAGAAGTAGGGGACATGATAGCCGACGCAATGGACAAAGTCTCAAGCGATGGCGTAATAACAGTTGAAGAATCCAAAACCATGTTCACAGAGCTGGAGCTTGTAGAAGGTATGCAATTCGACCGGGGCTACCTCTCGGCGTACATGTGCACCGATATGGAAAAAATGGTTGTCCAAATGGAAAGCCCCTATATCCTTATCACCGACAAAAAAATCTCAACAGTACAGGAAATCCTGCCACTACTAGAGCAAGTAGTCCAAACCGGCGCGAAGCTTGTAATCATAGCCGAAGACGTGGAAGGCGAAGCCCTTACAACCCTTGTGCTTAACAAGCTAAGAGGCACCTTCAACTGCGCCGCGGTAAAAGCCCCAGGCTTTGGCGACCGCAGAAAGGCAATGCTTGAAGATATCGCAATCCTAACCGGCGGCCAAGTAATCAGCGCGGAACTAGGCTTAGAGCTTAAAGACGCAACCCTAGAGTCCCTGGGCAAAGCCAAAAGCGTAAGAATCGAGAAAGAAAACACAATCATCATCGACGGCGACGGCACTAAAGCCGACATCGACGCACGTGTTGCCCAAATTAAGTCTCAAATCGAAGAAACAACCAGCGAGTTTGATAAAGAAAAACTCCAAGAACGCCTAGCGAAGCTTGCCGGCGGCGTAGCGGTAATAAAAGTAGGCGCGCCAACAGAAACCGAGCTTAAAGAGAAAAAGCTGCGTATGGAAGACGCCCTTTCCGCAACCCGTGCGGCTGTTGAAGAAGGCATTATCTGCGGCGGCGGCGCGGCATTTATCCATGCAGCACCTGACGTGCAAGCCCTTCTTGGCGGCCTTTCCGGCGACGAAAGAACCGGCGCGCAAATCGTTCTAAAATCCCTTGAATCCCCGGTATATCAAATTGTAAATAACGCTGGCTTAGAGGGTGCCGTTATAGTAAACGCCCTCCAAGGCAAGGACAAAGGCACAGGCTTTGACGTGCTTACCGAGTCCTTTGTAAACATGGTAGAGGCCGGTATCATCGACCCAACCAAAGTAACACGCACAGCTCTGCAAAACGCAACAAGCGTTGCCTCAACCCTACTAACCACCGAGGCTGTAGTAACCGATATCAAAGAACCAGAGCCACCAATGCCCCCAGGCGGCGGCGGAATGGGCATGATGTAGGGCTTAAAATCGGCAAAGCTTTTAATATACGAGGAGATGCGAAGAGGGGATGTAGCTGTCAAAGGCAACAAAGCCCTACGAGCATAGCGGCGCAGCCGCGAAGCGAGTAATCATCGCGAGGCCAAGATACACACCACTTTGCAAATACAAACTATAGTCAAAGAACCAACAATAAAGGCTGTAGCCATGGGAAACGAATCCCAAGGCTACAGCCTTTTATGCTTTTATATCATATTTCACAATTGGTGGCGTTGATGCCGTCGCAAGCATTATCCCAACACCTTTAGAATTTAATACCGATTCCAGGTAAAAACCTATCTAATCTTCGAGGTCTTTTGCCGCAACTCTGCGTCTGCACCTTCTTGCTTGCCTTATGGGCAAGCCGCGTCGGTACTTCCTTGATTTGCGACAATATCCTCGCGAATCATAGATAGGTTTTTACCTGGAATCGGTATAAGTTGCAAGGAAATGTTGCAAAGAAGTAGCCCGTAAACCAGATACAAACCAGCTACCCCTTAACTCAAAAACCCCCGCAATTGTATCAAGTCGATACATCACGGGGGTTTTGTTAAATTAGCAGTTTATATGCTTTACTGATTGACAGCTGCTTAGCTATCCAGATTGACTAGCTGCTTAACTATTCAGATTGATTAGCTACTTAGCTATTATCCTTATCCTTGTTGTTAAGCATATCGTCCAAGCGTTTTTCGCGGTCGTAGCGGGCTTTGTCGGTGTTATATGCACCTGATGCGGCTGCTTGCTTCTTAGTGATGCTGATAATGCCATATGATGCAAGGCCTAGACCAATTACCGCACCAAAGATTGCAAAGCTTAAGCCCATAGGGGTTGTTTGCGGGTTCTGTGGCGGACGTGGCGAAGGCACTGGAGTGTTTGTTGGGTTGGGTGTGTTGGTTGCCCTTGGTGTAATAGCGGGGGTTGGTGAAGGTGTTGGCGTAGGGGTTGGTGTTGGCGTGGGTGTAGGGGTTGGTGTTGGCGTAGGAGTAGGGCCCGGTGTTGGAGTGGGTGTTGGTACCGGTGTTGGCGTAGGAGTAGGGCCTGGTGTTGGAGTGGGTGTTGGCACCGGTGTAGGTGAAGGAGTAGGGCCTGGTGTTGGATCTGGTGTAGGTGAAGGAGTAGGCTCTGGTGTAGGTGAGGGTGTTGGATCCGGTGTTGGTGAAGGAGTAGGCTCTGGTGTAGGAGAGGGTGTTGGCTCTGGAGTAGGTGTTGGCGGTGGTGCCTCCTCTGGCATATTACCAACGTGCCATGCGCCATTACCGTTTCCATTGGCTGGGGTGTATAGTATAAATGCTGGGTTTCCGCCCTGGGATGTAATTGGGGCAATAAGACGCCCATATGCATCGGTTGTGAACTGCCAGGTTCCGGTAGGAAGTTCCCATCCATCAGATACTGCGGTTTCTCTTAGGCGATAGGTTGCACCTTCGGTAAGTTCTTGTCCGTTAAAGTTGACCCATCCGCCTGCACCGGTTGTAACTGTCTCTACAAGAACCCAGTTTCCGTTGTCACGACGCTCAAGGACAAATGTTGCCGAGCCGGGAAAACCTGCGATAACACGTGGGGTATTATAGAGCCTTTCATCAGTTTTTCTGAAATAAAAGGTTCCTGGTGGTGGTGGTGGAGTAGGTGCCGGAGTTGGATCTGGTGTAGGATCAGGAGTCGGCTCCGGAGTAGGTTCAGGAGTCGGCTCTGGAGTTGGTTCTGGCGTGCGCTCTACAGGTTTAAGCTCTGCGTATAGCACAACGTTTCCGGTGACTGTTAGTGGGTTAACACTCCATATGGCATTGGTTATCCCAGGATCCGCGCTTGCGTCATACAGTACATATTCACCAGCTGGGCTATCTGCTACAAACCATCCAAACAGTATTAAGTCTTGGCCTTGGTAGGTGCCGACTATAGGGCCGGTGCCGTCGGTTGGGCCCCATGGAAACTGGTTTGGGTTGTTAAAGGTAAAGTTATTTGGTCGGCTTACGCGGATTACGTGATTGCTTACCCGTTCCACGTTGGCAGCACCTAAACCATCGGCGGGGATAGTGAAGGTTGGCTGGAAGTTTGCCCCGATTGCTATATCATCGGAAGTAATACGGAAGTATACCCAGTTGCCTGTACCGGCACCGCCGCCGTCACCAGGGTCGCCGTTTCCGTTACCGTTTCCATTCCCATTGTCGTCGTAGCCATTGCCATTATCGTAGCCGTTGTTGCCACCGTTATCGTAGCCGTTATCGCCATTTTCGTAGCCGTTTTCTCCGGTGTCTGCGATGGTATCACGGGAGGGCGATATCAACCCTAGTACCATTACTGCCACCAATACTGTCGTAAGTAACAGCACCTTAAGTAGAGTATTTTTTTGCGCTAGCTCGTTTTTATTGGTTTTCATCATGTTTCTCCTCTCGTGAGGTAGCTATATATTTAAACTGCAACCCTTTGTCTTTGTTCCTTTTCCTGTTGCGTTGTTAGTCTGGTACTCTTTCGGCAAATACCAGTAACCTGCAGGAATTTACCCTGTAAGGGTGACAGGTTAATAGCGTAATCATGTCAACCCCTTCGCGTATGCGGATACGATCCATATCCTCTAATACTAGGACGTCGTTTACAATTTCTTGGCCTGTTACTGCATACGTTAGGGTTTGATAAATATTGGTGATTGTGATTATGGTGCCGATTGGTAAATCGTAGATGTCTCTAAACATCCTGGCGCGTGTTAGGCCACGATGTGCGGTTATTACGGAATTGGTGCTTATACCGCCTACTGGTAACGAGGTGTGGGTCATGTGAGCCGCGCCTCGGTTCATATTGCCGTCCGATGAACCGGCGAATATGGGTATTTGGATATTGATATACTCGATTGTAATGAAACCAAGCATCTCGTCGCGGATACCCGCAACTTCTGTTACGCTGAAATATACTTCTTCTGCTGCTTCCAGATGGGTTAGGGCGGATTGGTCTGTTTCGTAGAGAGTATAGTTGTGGTCTTGCATCTGGTCGTTTAGCCATTGCAGTGGGTCTTGATTTGGGTCAAAGTTGAAAATAAAGTCTAGGTCGTGGTCGTCTAGGCAAAAGTCGCCATTTACTAGGTTACCGATGTTGATGCCGCCTATATAGATATTGCCGTCTGGGCCAAGGTGAAGATTGCCCATGGATAGGTTGCCGCCATTGGTACCCAGGAATAAATCGCCGCCAATGTTGACGTAGTAGCTGCCGTTTGCGCCGATGAATAAGTTGGTGTTGTCGGCGGGCTGCATTGCGCCATTCGTGGCTACTACAACGTCACTTAATGTGATGTATCCGTTACTTCCGACGGGTATGCCCCCTAGGGTAAGATATCCGTCGTGATTTACTGATAATTGACTACTGTAGTCCAGTGGAATATTGCCGATGTTGATATCACCGTTTTGGCCAATGCCACCATTGGTTGAGCCAATAGGCATGTTGCTTATATCTGACACAAAGGCTACGGTGTGATTCATCCAGCGTTGTGTTATAAAATGCGCTGCCTCTTCTCGTGCTTCTTGAAACTCTATTATAAGATTTTCTGCGTAGCGGTCATATAAGAGACGCTGTACTTGCGGGAAAAGCATAATGCCGGCACCTGCAACTAAGATAAAGATGCCCATGCCCATTGCAAGCCTGCGCTTGATGTCTTTGTCGGCCTTTTTTCTACTGCGCGCGCGTTGACGTCTTGCTTCGATGTAAGCCGGGTTTACATATCTTGCGGTCTCTGGAATGTTTACATAGTCGTCGGACTCGTAGGCTAGGGTTTGCGCAACCGCGCCTACGGGCAGTAGGCCTTTACGCTTGCGCCGCCAGCCAAGAAAGATTCTTACAAGCTGGTAGCCTACGAAGACAAAGAGGAAAAGGCCAAATGCCGCAAAGGTTGCAAGTAAACGCCAGTTAGTGTCAACCAAAGTAATGACCGGGACAATTTCTTCAGCCATGTATTGGATATATGGGACACGGGTACCGCGTACTAGCAGCCTGTGAGTGTTTAGCACAAGGGGAGTACATGTGATGAGGGTAACAAAATCCTCACCGGGATAAAGCCGTATGAGGTCTACATTATCTGGGGTCACGGTGTCGATTTGAATAACGCGGTATGCCAGCCTTTGGTCTAGTACATTGATAAAGAAATAATCGCCGATGTAGAGGTTGTTATCCAACATGTCTGTAAACATGCGCGCATTAGACAAACCAGAGTGTGCGGTGATTACGGCATGGGTGCCTTCCCCGCCGATTGGGAAGGACGTGCCCTTTAGATGCCCAGCACCCCTGTCCAGCACAGCAGAGCTGGTGCCATGAAACACGGGTAACGTTACATTGATAACAGGTATTTCAACTGTTGCCATAACCCCGCGAACATTGAGGGTACGCATGTAATCTTCCGGCAAAGTCTCTGTATCTGCGAAGGGGTCGGAGATATTTATCTCGTTGATGGATTCGTTAAAGGCTCTTGCGTGCTGGAATTGGGTATCAATTAAGTCCCGCTCCATTTGCGCAACATCTACTTGGTATGTATCCATTAGACCGTGCTGTATACGACCATTCCACCAACTTGCAACATCGGGATAGATGAAAAAGCCAATCCCGACGAAAAGTGTTAGTATGAAAAAAATCATTGACAGTTTTCTCACGGTGCGCCACCCCTTTCTATAGAATATGTAGAGACTTGCTGCCCTTGCTAATCGACTATGCCAGCCGATTCTTTAAAGAAGGGGCAGGGGATTACCCTGCCCCTTTCTTTAGGCTTTAAGTTTTAATACTAAGCACTTACTATTGCATTGAAACTTCTTCGTTCTTGCCCTTTTTGCGGGCAAGGAAGAGGAAGAGACCTGCAATACCCATGAGGGAAACGCCAGCGGTTGTAAACATAAGTGTGCCTGCGCCACCTGTCATTGGAAGACGGAAGTCTTGGGTATTGGTGAAGTCAAGGTCGTACCTAAATTGACAGTCGTGAGCATGGGTTGCACATACGTGAGGTACATCAGTTCCTGGTGTACCGCCAGGTCCTGGTACATAGGTTTCTTCGGTTACACACAGGGCGGTGATTGTTATTTGTTGTGGTGTGGAGATACGACGATAACCGCCTACTGGTGGAACTGCTTCGTAAAGGTAGAACACTGCGCCGCGTGGCAAACCAGCAAAGAGAGCGTCACCTGGGGATAGGTCTGCAGTTAGTGCGGGTGGGAAGCGGCCTACCATTTCTGGATGTGCATTGATAGCATCAATGTGTAACTGTGGCAATGCTGGGTTAGAAACCGCTGCTGCACGGGCTTGAATACCGGCGTCATTTCCGGCTAGACCGCCAGAGATAGCAATCCTGTATGGCTCTGCAGTTGGGTAAGGCCTATTGGTGGTAGAGTCAATTTGAGCTGCTGAAAATAGGAAGAATACAGCACCATCTAGTGGTTGACCTGCCAAGTTAATTTTGTTTACGATAAGTTCTGCAGGATGAACTCTTGGTGGCGGTGATGGTGTAACGCCTGGCCTATCGTCATCATGTTGTCCCCAAAGAATAACTTGTTGGTTACTGAAGTTGAAGTCGAATACGTTTTCGATTGGATCGTGATCGCCAATTGCATAGAGATTGTATGCGATTGTGGCGAAATCGATACGCACGGTTGCGGTATCTTCCGCGCCACGCAGCGTGTTGATTTGTGTTAGGCCAGCTGCTGTGAAACCTAAACGGAAGGTTTCTACGTTATTTGCGCCTGTTACTTGTCTGGACAATACCCAGTTACCAGCTTGAACCAAAGGTGTTGCTGTACCACCATCTGGTATTACATATACGCGCAATTGTGCTGTTGGATCCCAGTGTGTACCAGTAGTTTGTGCTGATTGGTGAGAGTTTAGCAACAGGTTAAGCCTATCGTCCAGATTATCTGTGATAAGGATAAATGTATCGGTTTCAGAAAGAAGTGGTGTGCCGAGTTGTGGTACACTTGGAACAGGGAGACCAAGAACTGGCGGGTTTGCTGTTGGGTTTGGAATTATTGACATAATGCCATGGTCAACTTCGAAGCTTATGCGCCACTCTGTTATAAGATACTCTTGAGCTGGTTGGCCGCCAACTGCTGGAACACTACCAGGCCGTGGTGTTGTACCAGGAAGAACTTGCTTGTCAAGTTGGGAGTCACGTGGGCCTTTTGGGAACACATTGACACTGTAAATCCAGGTTCCACCGCCATTATTGTCATGAAGGAATGTTGGAAGGTTTACCATGAAGCCAGGGAAACGCTCGGGTACTGGGGTAATTGATGTGGGGGAATGTTCCCATACCAGCCAGTGACCATGACCAATGTCTGGCGGTACTGGTGCTGGTGATACTGTTGGTACTGAGCCAGCGATATCGCCTGAGTTGAATACAGCTTGGCCAGTGGCACCTGTTGCAGGTGCAGGAACACGTGAACTTGTTACGAACCAGCCAGCTTGACCTGGAACTGGCCAGCCATATTGACCCGGTGCGCTTGGTATTGCAACCGGTGCGCCTGATGTGTCAACGCCGCCTGTCATAGTACCGTCGGCGTTGATGGTACCAACGATTGCAGCGAAAACTGCTGGGTCAACAGTGGTTGTGCCTGCTGCTGATGTAGGAGGTGGCGAGTTTTGAGGCCAAGGGGAAAAGTCTGCGGGGCCTATAACACGTATCATACTCCAAAGAGCATCCACAACGTATGCACCAGTGGTTGGTGGTGGTGTTTGTCCTGGGTGTGGAAGAGGTGCAGGGAGTGTGCCTCGCATGTGGTGAACGGTAAGAGAAACGGGTGTTGTTGGGTCTCTACCATCCGGTAGCGGGGCGGCAAATGCAATAGTGACGGAGCCTAAAAGCATGGCAATAGCCAGTACTGCTGCAATGATAGGTTTCATTGCTTTTCTCATGTTTGATCTCTCCTTCTTGTGAGATATTTTTTTGTTTTTAAATCGCTTGCACGATTTATAATATGTTAACCCCTTAAGAATTGGTAACCTGCTTGTGTATGTATCGGCGGTTGGGCTATAGCGTGATGTGGCATAGACTACCAAACTTTGGGGGTAAACAACGCGAGTTGGTGTTGCTGTTTTGGTGATGAGTGCATTCTACTTGGTTTGTTGCCATAAATCAAGGGTTTGCTGTGACAAATGCATTACTAAAATCTTACCATCATATTTCGTGGGTGGTACATGTTACTGATATGGAAAAAACCGATGCAATATGTACCGCAAACCCACTTGTGTTACTATTACATATTATGTGGCTTGCTATGAAGTGTTATTGTGCGTGGTGCCTTGCTAGGGGTGTCCTCGTCCCTAGGCTAGGCGATAGTGTAATCGTTTTTTTTGAAAATTGCAAGTATTAATTTTGCCAATCATATTTGCAAATTTTTGTAAGTATTTGTGGCGTGGGATTTGAGTTGTAGGGGGCAGGGATTGGCGGTGGTTGCTTGCGACTTGCGAGACGTATGTTAGCAGATGGGGTTTGGTTTGTAAATGGTTTTTGGTGGATGAGGATTTAATAGCGAGATTGTTTTTGGTTTGAAAGGTTTGGCCAAAATGACAAGAGGTGTTTTGGTGATGTGGGTTTGCGAGAGATGTATATCTGTTTTTGTGGTTCACTGACTATTATATGTAGGGATTTAAAATGCCCCATCCCTTGGGGTAGGGGTGGGGCGGGGTGTCGCGTCGATACTCTTCACATTTATATGGACTAGGCTAGTGCTTGTTTAACCTGTGATATTTGGGCTTCGGACAGCTGTAGTGCTTTGGCTACTGCTTGGAGGTCAAAGCCGCTTTTTAGTAAAGCTGTTACATTCTCAAGTAGGTTTTCGGCCTTACCCTCGGCTCTGCCTTCGGCTTTGCCTTCGGCAAGAAGATGTGTATCGCGGTCGAAAATGTCTTTGTAATCCATAATGAAATCCTCCTTATCTACGATTCCTAATAGGTATCTATTCTTTATACATTCCTTGCAGGCGACGGTGAAAGCCTCTTGGCGGCTTTTGCCGGTTTTTCTTGCTTTGTTGTATTCATGATATAAGAAGGCGTACCCTGCTAGGTTGTTTGAGGGTTCTGGGTTTGTTAAGTTTTGGTATTGTAGACTCATTGTTTTGACTTGTACATTGACTTTCATGACATCGCTGTCTAGGCTAAAGGTAGAGTGGGTGTGGTTTTGCGGTCTTTCTCCGTTGTATATAACGTAAAACTCTGGTACTGGCAACTCTGTAATTTTCTTTTTATCGTGTAGGCTTAATCCGTTTTGCTTTATCCAAAGCTGTAGTATTTCTGTGTAGTATAAGAATAGCCGTAAGGCAATGTTGGCGCAGGGCGTGGATTGATGCTCTACTAAAATGATTAGTTTGTTGTCTTTAGTGGTGAATGAGACATCGTTGTATTGGGGGCGTATTGCGAAGTTTGAGTCTAGGTCGAATGGTTTGATGTCGTTGGCTGTTAGGGTTGAGTTTCCGTCTCGGCACCAGTTTAGTAATAGTATAAAGTTTTGGGGGACTTTGAAAAGTTTTTTGAATACGCCGTCTTGGTGTTGACGTTTTAGGTTGGTTTTTTTTGGAGATGGTTGATTTTGCATGGGGTGTCCTCTTTTGTGGTTGGATGCAGATTGGATATGGATGTGATGTTTGTATTATAGTCTATATTGCGGGATTGCGCTAGGTGGATTGTGTTACTTTCTAAGTTTGTGCAAATGGAGAAAAACCTAGTTTTGCTTGCGTTCTCTATAGGCCTTTTGCTTGCAGGCATTGGAGCAGTAGGCTTTTAGTTTTTGGCTGTCTTGGGTTATTGGTGTGGCGCAGACTTTGCAGGTTTTGGCTTTGGTGCGAGTCTTCGCTGCTTTTTTGCGACGCCTAATGATATAGGCGTCGTTGATGCATCGCTGAGAGCAATACTTGCCTTTTGGGAGGCAGCTTACAAAGCTGTCGCCGCAGACAGCACAAGTCTTGTTGTAATACATATGTGCTGACTCGGGGGGTATGTTTTTGTTTACTCTTGTGATTTGTTTTGTGTATAGCATGATGACTCCTATTGGGGTGGGTGGGGTAGTGTTTGTTGGCGTGTGTTGGGGGTGGTTTTTTGTATTATAGTCGATTGTGGGCGTGTGTGCTATGTTGGATTTGTTACTTTCTTGGTTTGTACCAAATCATCCATGTTGTTGTCATTTTTGCTTTGCGTTGGTGGGCATTATGGGTTGGTGGTTGTTATGAGTTATGAGGGGTTTTGGTAGATGTTTCAAATAATAGTTGATGTTTTGTGTCGCAAATTGGTGCATTTGTGAGAAAAATTGTGAACTTAATTGGGGGTTTATGTGTGTTCTGACATTGGATAAGAAATAATATGAAAAATCATACAAAAATCAATTCTGTATGTTGTTTAATTTAGATACATGATATATAGTTGTGCCACAAATAGTCGTTGTATGTAGAAAAAGGAGGGTTTTTGATGTTTAAGTTTAAGGGACGGATTTTGGCATTGTTGTTGGCAGTTTTGCTGGTGATTGGTGGTATGCCGGTTATTGTGTTGGCTGATGGCGGGGATATTGGTGATGTTGACATTATTTATGAGGATGATTACAAGGATGAAATTGTTTCGGATGTTGATGCCGATAGCGAAAATGGTGACGATGCTAGTGTTGATATAGATACGGATGTAGACACTGATGTAGATATAGACATTGATGTAGAGATAGATATGGATGACGAGATATATGCAGGAGACGAAGTTGATTTGTCATATAGCGATACCTGCATGGACGATTATTGCATAGAATTGCTAGTTGAGGCACTTACAGGAGAAATAGGTGCGCCAGTTGGGCTTGGCAGTGTTGTCACACTAACATTTAACCCAAATGGTGGTACTCCAGCTCAGGAGGTTGTCGTGCCTGCTGTAGCTGATTCGATATTGGATGCGTTGCCTCAGCCTCCAACAAGAACGGGATATGTGTTTGTTGGCTGGTTTACGGACAATAGTTTGCCGGCACCTGGAGTAAACTTTACCGGTGTACGAATTACAGCAGGTTCAACGGTTCCAGGGGCCAATACAACGTACTGGGCAAGGTGGGTGCGGCCACTTCGGTTTGGATATGATAACTTGGTGAGTGTTAACTCGCCAGAGGTTTTTGCCCTGGCTGATAATATAATTTACGAGATAAAGCCGCTTTTTGAGGCTAATTTTGGGCTTAGGTTTGTGCAGGAAATGGCGGCACATTATGAGCCTCGGCTTAATATGGTGCCTCCGCTGGAGAACGGTGTTGGCTCTAGGCATGCACCAACTATTCTTGATTATTGGCCACTTCGTAGCAACAATTCAACTGTAAGGTTTAGATTTGTGGATTTCCCAATATTTTGGGGTGGTCAGGTTTTTGGAGTAGGGCGTGCATCCGAGGGATTGAGACGTGCGCACCTTGGTGAAATGGTCGTAGGACTAAATAACGCGCAAGGTCATCGTTTAAGTCATGAATTATTTAGATTTGTTGTTACTCATGAGATATCACATGTACTTGGTGCGCCTGATTGTGGCAATAGTGCATGTGTGATGTTTGTCAATGCCATGTTTCCATCAGCAATACCAGTTGAATCGTATAATAACTGGTGTACTTGGTGTAGAAATGCAGTGCTATCATATGTTTGGCGTGTTGGGCAAGACAGTGCGCATTTAGTGATTCAAGGGCCAGAGGTTACGCCATCCCCAACACCAACGGCAACACCTGCACCGACACCAGAGCCGGTGGCAGGGGTTAGTTCTTGGGAAGAGCTGCGGGCTGCCGTAAATGCATCGCAACAAGGAGTTATGACTGTGATTGAGATCAGCTCTAGCTTCGCAGCAACGGCACCTCATGTTTCTGCAAATTACGCAATAACAATCCCTGCAAACCGATATATAACTCTCGTAAGTAGTAACACATTAGAGGACGATGTTAATGTGCGAGTCTTGACGCAAAGAAACCTAAGAAGTGGTTCTTCCTGGCATTTTATTGTAAGCGCGAACAGCAGTTTGACACTTTGTAGGAATATTACACTGTGTGGAGATGCTATCTCGGGCGGTGTACTGGTTATGGGTGAGTTAATCATGAATCCAGGTAGTGTAATCGAAAATATTGCCAATGAGGGTGTACACCTTGGCGGTAGCGGTACCGGAGATGCAACTCGCGCACGATTTGCAATGACAGGGGGAGTAATTCGCAATAACGTCGGTCATAGTGCAGGTGGTGTACACATTGGTACGAACGCTATGTTTATCATGAGTGGTGATAGCGAAATATATGGTAATGCAGCAACAAATCAGTCTAGTACCCGAGCAGTAGCTGGCGGTGTGTTGCTGGCGACAGCGACCTCAGTGTTTGAGATGAGGGACAACGCAACAATAAGGGATAATGTGCTTCCCGATGGATTCTTTGCATGCAACTGGCAACATCCAGGCAATGCCGGCGGTGTGCATGTATGGAATGGAACATTTACGATGTATGGAGGCACCATATCAAATAACAGCAGTACATCAGTTTTTGGTGGCGGTGGTGTACGAGTCGATAGAGGGCTATTTACAATGAATGGCGGGAGTATATCTGGCAACACATCATCTGAATGGGGCGGGGCGGTGTCTGTACGTGGTGAGTCTGCTAACATTATTACTTTTATTATGAACGACGGCGCAATCAGTGATAATATTGGTACTGGGCTGTCATTGGCCAATGGAGAAATGACCATCAATGACGGAATCATAAGCGGCAATACTAATGGTGGTGTGGCTATTACTGTGGGTCATAATCTCCTCATGAGTACAATGTATGGCGGAACAATAAGCGGTAATAGCAGCATAGGTGCACGAGGCGCAGGTGTACACGTTGGTGGTGGAGCCTTTACTATGGCTGGCGGGACGATATCAAACAATGTAAATGAAAGTACCACAGTAACACATTCATGGGGTACAACTAATGCTGTAGGTGGTGGAGGTGTTTATGTTACAAGTAACCAGATATTTAATATGATAAGCCCGGATGCTCGCATTGAAAACAATAAATCTATCGGAACAGTGGCTACTACAGGCGGCGGCGGAATACGCGTTCGTGGTACTGCAAACATTGCCGCAGGTGTAATCACAGGCAATACTGCTCCATTTGGTGGAGGTATATTAGTTCATAGTGGTGGAACGCAGGGTCGTCTTAATATGACTGGTGGCTATATATCAAACAACACCGCAACGTACAATGGTGGCGGGATACATTCGAATGCGTCAAGTAATGCACTTATTCTGCCTGTCGGTGCCTTCATTGACCTAAATATTGGCGAAGCCGTAATCTTTTCCGGCAATAGAGCCGGTAATGGCGCGTCAGCCCCGCCGGATAATCGTCTGCCGCGTATTGCAGCAACAACGGCTTCTATCTGGGGCAACCCGCTAAATAACTACGATATCAACTACACAGGCCGCCTAGGCCAGGAACACGGCTTAACCAGTTGGGCAGAGCTGCGTGCCGCAGTCAATGCAGCACCGGCCGGTGTCGTTACAACAATCAGTATATTATCCAGCTTTGACGCCCCAACCGGCGCGGAAGGCAATGCAATCGTAATCCCAGTCGACCGGCAGATAATCTTGGTAAGTTCTAATACAACACCCGGTACTGCTAACGAGCGTATACTTGGTCAGCCTAACAGCGGCCAGCGGCACTTTATTGTGCATGGCAGCCTTACTTTAGGGCAGAACATGACGCTTGCCGTAAGCACAGGTTCTGGCGGTGTGCAGGTATTGGGTGGGTCGTTTACTATGGCCGATGGTAGTAATATCATTGGTGGGTAGATAGGCGACTATATCATTCGAAGTATAGCTTGGACATGAAAACAGCCCCATCTCCGGTTCGATTGGAGATGGGGCTTTGTGCTGGCTGCAATTTCGTTACTTCATGTCTTAATCAAAACGTTAAAATCTGCTTCTTAATTTTATGCCAATGCTTGTTTTACCTGTGATATTTGGTCTTCGGACAGTTGCAGTGCTTTGGCTACTGCTTGGAGGTCGAAGCCGTTTTTTAGTAAAGCAGTTACGCTCTCAAGTATGCCTTCGGCCTTGCCTTCGGCTCGGCCTTTGGCTTCGCCTTTAACCATGCCCTCTAGCTCGTATCTTTCTTGAAGCGACAACATTTGTGTAACCTCCTTATCCTCTTTGAACATATCAAAGCTATTTTTGAATGTATTGGCTATTTCTTTTACTGTTTCGTCTTTTGGTTCTTTTAGCTTACCCAGGAGGAACAACGCCAACTCACCTGCTGGGGTATCTTGTTTGGATAATCTCGTCAAGCTTACATAGAGTATACCGGAGTTATTTGGGTGCGTTTGACCAGTTGAATCATCTTTAAGGGTATATCGAGAAAATGCCTTGCCGTTTAGCAATGAGTCTGCATCTTCTGCCAACAGCCATATTTGGTCGGCTGGTTTGCCTTTGCTGTGGCCTATGCCTAGCCCGAAGTATTCTGCCGAGCGTGTATCAAGGTGTAGACTGGCACTTGCTCTGTTTTGAAACTCAATGTATTTAATGTTGCCTGTTTCTTCTGTAATCTCGACGTCTTGTTTACGTGTGGTTTTGCCGTCTTTGCTTGTAAAGTATTCGTACTGGGTTTGTACGCGTATTTCACCTTCTATCGGTTGCAGCTTAGTTTTGAAATTGTAGTTATCAAGTTCGTATTGTTTGTATGCATTGATTATGAGGTTAACGGCTTGCTTTAGGGATTCCCAATGTTTCGAGTTTTTAAAGGTGTAATTGACTAAAATATCGTGCATAGGGAATATCGCGAGTGCACCGTTGGTTAGCTGTACATAGCCTAGTGGTATTGCGTCATTTTTCACTGGTTTCCACTCTCCGATATTTTTTGGAGATTACGAGGTAAGTATATCATATAGTGACTTTAATTTGAAGCATTAGGGATAAAGCGCACGGCAATTTTATTTGAGGCAACACCTCCACATGTGATAATCAAAGAAATTGCCTATAAAAAATTTGCCTACAATGTAGGATAATGCCAAACGGGTTGTGTTACTTTCTAAGTTTGTACCAATGGAGAAAAACCTAGTTTTGCTTGATTTCTTTGATTATTTGTTGCTGTAAACAACAACCCCATTAAACACCTCAACACAGTTGCCGGTCATATAAACAGTATTATCAGTATACCGGACAATAAGCTCGCCACCGGGCATTTCTACTAGTATATCGGTATCTTTGTCCCCATAACCGTTTAGCACCGCGGCTACCGCTACGGCGCAGGCACCTGTGCCGCTGCCCCAGGTTTCGCCGCTGCCTCGCTCCCATACACGGGCTTTTATATGGTTGCGGGCTACTACGTGGGCAAACTCTAGGTTTACACGGTCTGGGAATAGGGGGTTGTTTTCGAAGCTTGGGCCTGTGGTTTCTAGGTCTATTGCGGCAAGCTCTACTGTGCCGTACTCGCCCATGCCGCTTATGAATACTACCGCGTGGGGGTTGCCCATATTGACGCAGGTTATCTTGTATTTTGTGCTGCCGATTAGTATCGGGCGCGCGACTACCGCGTCGCCGGAAAGTGCTACCGGGATTTGCTCGGGCTGCAAAAAGGCCGCGCCCATGTCTACGCGTACTGCGGTTACTTTGTTGTTTTCTACTGTTAGCAGTAAGTCTTTGATACCGCTACCGGTTTCTATGGTCATAGTATGGGTTTCAAGGGTGGCGTTGGTATTGGCTGGGTGCTGCCCATTTATAAGGCCGTTTTCATATAGGTATTTGGCAACCGAAGGGAGTGCGTTGCCGCACATATTGCTTTCGCTGCCGTCGCGGCTGTTGAACATGCGCATCTTTCCGTCGGCTACTTTGGAGGGCAGTATTAGTACAATGCCGTCGCCGCCTATGCCGGTGTAACGGTTACATAGCTTTATCGCTAGGGTTTCGGGGTTGTTTATTGTTTGATTGTGGCAGTTGAAGTAGATATAGTCGTTGCCGCAGCCATGCATTTTTGTGAAGTTTAGTTTTTGTGGCATATTGCACCTCCAATGTGTTACTTTACAGGTTTTGACGGAAATGACATGAGTTAGTTATCCCACTTCTATTGCATACTGCCCTTTTTGTTGTACATTTCCAATAATGGAGGCCCGAACCCCGGCGGCTTTCATGTTTGTAAGTAGTTGTGACGCGTCTGCCTCTGGTAGTGATAGCAATAGCCCGCCGGATGTTTGTGGGTCGTATAGAATGGCCTCGTATGGTTTTGGTATGTCTTGCTGGAAATGTATCTTGGGCGATAGGTATTCCATATTACGGCCGGTGCCGCCTGGGATTACACCTTTTTCGGATAAATCGTATGCGCCGTCCAGTAGTGGGATATCTTTTGCGGTGATGGCTAATGTACAGCCGCTGGCTATTGCCATTTCGCTGGCATGGCCCAAAAAGCCAAAGCCTGTGATATCTGTGCAGGCGTTTATTTTGGTTTTAAGTGCCGCGTCCCTTGCGTATTTGTTTAGTGTGGCCATTGAGTCTATTGCCTGCTTATACTCTGCTTGGGTGATAATGTCCTTTTTTGCGGCAGTGGCTAAAATGCCGTTTCCTATTGGCTTTGTAAGAACAAGTACATCACCCGGCTTTGCGGTGGCATTGCTCCAGACTTCTCTTACAACCGCGCTTACGCATAGGCCGTATTTTGGCTCTGGATCTATTACGGAATGGCCGCCCGCAATTACTGCGCCGGCCTCGTGGACTTTGTCCGCACCCCCCGCGAGTATTGCCGCGATATCTTCGGGGGGCATACATGGGGGCACACATAGGATATTTAGGGCAACCAAGGGTGACGCGCCCATTGCATAGACGTCGGAAAGGGCGTTGGCCGCCGCAATTTGGCCAAAGGCGTATGGGTCGTCTACAATTGGTGTGAAAAAGTCCACGGTTTGGATTAGAACCATGTCTTCGTTTAGCTGGTATACGCAGGCGTCATCGCTGGTATCGAAGCCTACAAGCAGCTTGGGGTTGTGCTTTGTTGGTAAGGCTTTTAACATTTCGGATAGGGCACCCGGCCCTAGTTTGGCTGCTCAGCCAGCGAATTTTGACATATGGGAAAGCCGTTTTGGGTTGTCTGCCATGGCGTATACCTCCTTTATTCTTTGATATATTGCGAATCCAATGAGAGTTCATCAAATTTATACTGGCGATTATAGCATAGAATTTACAATATAAGTATGCAAATTAAGTATGCAAAAGCCCCATTTGGCATAAAAATTTATTGTCCAAATGGGGCATAATTTTTGGCGGGAGTACGTGGGAATCGAACCCACCTAAGCAGCTACTAACCACTCTCACAGGTTTTGAAGACCAGGGGGCACACCAGCACCCATTTACTCCCGTAGGGGTGTTGTTTCAACGTATATAAATATACCATTATCTATTTATTTTGAATAGGGTTTTTTACCTACTCAATAACCCACTCATTAACAAAAGCAAAAATATTATCACTGGCAGGCGTACTGCCTTGGTTTACCCTGGTGCCGGTAAGTACAGCCGAATGTCTAAATCCTAGGCTGATAATTGGCAGCTCATCTATGAAACCTTGCTGTAACTGAGATACGGCCTGTAAAAACGCGCTTTCGGTTAGGGCAAGGTATAGATTGGCAAGTAGTGCCTCCATTGCCAAGTTTGCGCCAAAAAGCTCGCTTTCTTCGAACATAAACCCAATATCCGGCGCAAAATCCAGCTGCATCCCGCCTAGGAATAGGTCAAATTCGCCTTCCATTAGGCGGGTGTAGTATTCGTCGAAAGGTAGGATAACTACAACGGCGTCTACTCCGGCGCGGGTTATATCGGCGGCTAGGCGCTCTGCTATGTGTACCCTTTCGATATGCTCTTTGTTTACTAAGATTTCTATAGGTAGGAAGGGTAGGGGGTATGATGCGTATTCGTACTCATACTCGTCATCGTGTTCGGCCTGGGCTGCGGACGGGGGTCCGGATGTGGCTCCAGACGCGGTTCCAAACGCAGTGCCGTATGCAGTTCCGAATGCAGTTCTAAGCAAGGTTACAGCACGGGCTAGGTCTGCCTGGGGGCTTAAAATAGTATCGTCATGCATCCAACTGCTTGGATGAATAGGAGAAACCGCGCGTACAGCTTGATGGGAATATACCGCGCTCATTGCCTCGTTTGCGTCGAAGGCATAGGCTATGCCTTGGCGGGCGCGGATGTCTTGGAAGACCTCTCTCTGGAAATTAAAGCCTATAAATTCGAAGTACATTGCCGGGAACATCTCGTGTTGTACAAGCTTTACGCTATGGTGCTTTATCCATTCGGAAAATGGCATACGAATTGCGTCAACTATGCCTTGGTCGAAGGCGTATAGCCTGCCGTCGGCATCGGGGATAAACAGCACCTCGACTTCGTCAATGGTGGCACCGTGGCGGAAGGTATAAGGGCTTCGGGTTAGGGTCATAGAAAGCATCGGCCAAATGGAATCGAATTGATAAAGGCCGTTGCCAATGGGTTCCATATTGCGCGGGCTTGCTGGGTTTGCGTGGCCGCGGAAATGATGCTCTGGAATAATGGGAAAGTTAAGCGCGTATGCGGCTGTGGCCGAGGCCTGCTCGAAGATTATGACAACTGTGCGGGAGTCTACCCGCTCTATATGGGCGATATTTGCCACATTGCGTTTATATATCACCGTATCCGGTGCGTTGCGCAGCACCCCGACAGAAAAAATCAAGTCGTCAGACGTTACTGGCATACCGTCGCTCCATATCGCGTCATGTCTGATTGTAAGATTCGCGCTTGCGAAGTTGGAGGCCATCTCCAAATGTACAAGATGGCTGGTTGGGCGTAAATCTGCATTAAAAATAACCAGCGGCTCGAAGATTAAGCGTAGGATTTTTGCAACCGTCGCATCTTCGTTTAACAGCGGGTTAAGGGTTAAAGGATGGCGCATTGCAAGCCGCAAAATACCGTCATCCGGGAATAAGCCTACAGGGGCAGTGCTGTAGTCGATGGGCTGAGGGGCTGGTTCTTCGTATTCGTACTGGGGTTCGTCATCATTGTCTTCCCCAGGTATATCAAAGTTAAATAAGCTTGAACATGCCGAGAATGAGATAAGCATTGCTATACACAGAAGCATAATGCCAAGATAATTTAAGCCCAATATTCGGCATGATTGTTGCTTTTTAGTTTGAGTTAATTTCATCACGATGTACCCCCTACGCCAAACCATCCGTTTACACGTAAAATAACCTGGTATACCTGCTGGTTAAATGCCACCCTACGCACATAGTTTGCCGTTTCATTGAATGGAATTACATCCAAGTTTACGCCGTCAATAGAGAACTCTGGGTCTTGCAGCCAGCGGTTTACATTTCCTAGGCCTGCATTGTATGCGGCTATTGCAAGGTCTAAGTCTCCATTGTAGTACCTTAGCAGCCAGTTTAAGTAAAAACTGCCAAGGGCTATATTTACCTCGGGCAGCCATATGTTTTCTGGGTTGAAATCGTCCATGCCCATCAGCCCAGCAACCCATTCGGCGGTTGATGGCATTAGTTGCATAAGGCCCTGCGCGCCTCTATGTGATTGGGCATAGGGTCTAAAGCTGCTTTCGGCCATTATTACGGCCAAAATTAGTGTCGGTTCAATCTCTCCGGCATTTGCTTCTATGATGTCCATATGTCTCACCGGGAAGCGGGTGCTAACTGCAAGGGCAAGCGCGGCTGCGCATAGTATGCCAAGTATGAATATTGTGATTAAAAACTTTTTCATCTATCCTCCGGTTAATGCTTTTGTCAAAAGGAGAAAAACCCCTATTTATGCGGGTTGAGCGGGTTTACCAGGCCTGTACTTGTCAAACTCATGCTTCCAGCACTTTATTCAGTGCTTCTAGTATTGTTTCCTGTAGTTTGTATAGGTCATTGCCGTCGTTCTCAATAACTACATGGGCATAAGGCTTTAATGTTTCATCACTTTTGCGGCTTTTTAGCCTGTTTCCCGCGGCTTCCACTGAGATATTATCCCGCTTAATGATGCGCTTAAGTCTGGTTTCGTGGCTTGCGGTTATCAGCCAGCAACTGTCGCACATTGTATGCATCCCGGCTTCGATTAGCAGCGGCGCATCTATTATTACAAACATGTGTGTGCCGGCTTTGCGTGTATCCGTTATTATTTCAGTGGTTTTTTCGGCAACTGCCGGGTGCAGGATTGCCTCAAGACGACGCATGTTGTCCGTGTTGCCAAAAACCAGCTTCCCAAGGGATGGACGGTGTATTTCGCCGGTTTCATCCAGTATTTCTGTACCAAAGGCCTTTATAATTTTATCGTATGCCGGTTGCCCTTTTTTCATTAGGGCATGTGCTAAAGTATCGGTATCAATCGCAAGGCCGCCTTGCGCTGCAAGCATCTTAGTTGCTTTGGTCTTTCCACTGCCGGATATGCCGGTGATTCCAATGATTTTCATCTGTACCCCACTCTTATTACTTGGTATCATACCAGCTTTCGCCAGTTTTCACATCTGCCACAAGGGGGACGCTAAGGCTTGCGGCAGACTCCATTTCTTGTTTAAGAATATTCTCAACTACGCCTATTTCATTAATCGGTACTTCAAGAAGCAGTTCGTCATGTACCTGTAGTATCAGCTTTGCCTCAAGACTTTCTTTTTTTAACCGGTTAGCAACATTTATCATAGCAATTTTAATGATATCGGCGGCGGTGCCTTGGATGGGCATGTTCATTGCAACCCGCTGACCAAAGGCGCGTTGGTTAAAGTTTGGGGATTTAAGTTCCGGCACAGCGCGGCGACGATTGTAAATTGTTTGGACAAAGCCGTCAGTTTTTGCGTTTTCGATTGTCCTATCCATATAGGCCTTGACTTTAGGGTATTTTTCAAAGTAACCGGCAATATAGTTTTCCGCTTCTTTTACTGGGATACCGATATCTTGGCTTAACCCGTAGGCACTTATGCCATAGATTATTCCAAAGTTTACGGCCTTGGCATTATTGCGCTCGTCGGGTGTGATATCTTCGGGGCTTATCCCAAGCACCTGGGAGGCCGTAAGCCGGTGAATATCCTGCCCTTGGCAGAAGGCGTTTATAAGGGTTTCGTCTTCGGACATGTGCGCAAGCACTCGAAGTTCTATCTGGCTGTAGTCCGCGTCCACAAACAGGCAGCCGTCCTTTGGAACAAAGGCCTTACGAAGCTCCCTTCCAAGGGGCATACGCACCGGAATATTTTGCAGGTTTGGCTCGGCACTGGAGATACGGCCTGTTGCAGTAAGCACTTGATGAAATGTGGAGTGTATCCTGGACGTGACAGGATCAATCAGTGGCAGCAGGCCTTCCACGTAAGTGGACTTTAGCTTGGCATGAACCCGGTATTCTTGCACCAGGGGTACAATTGGATGGCTTTCTGTAAGCTTTTCTAGCTCTTCGGCAGCGGTGGAATAGCCCTGTGTTGTTTTTTTACCGCCTTTAAGCCCCAGTTTATCGAATAGAATGCCCCCAAGCTGGGCTGGGGATTGGATATTAAATTCCTCGCCTGCGCTTTCGTAAATTGCGGCGGTTAGTTCTTGTAGTCTTGTATCTAAGATATGCCCGTATTGGGTTAAAATTTCTGGGTTTACCTTTATTCCAATTGACTCCATATCGGCAAGCACATAGGCAAGGGGAAGCTCGATGTCGGTGTATAGGCTTGTAAGTTTGGCATTTTTCATTGCTTGGGTCATTAGCTCGTGAGTGCGGCATACAATATCTGCTGTGCCTGCGGCGTAGATTGCGGCTGTTGCCGGCGGTAAATCGGACACGGTTTTACGGGCGGCACCTCGTTTGCCCTTGTTGTCAAGTAAGTCTTCAAGAGTCGGAACAACCGCGTCAAGATATGCCAGCGCAAGGTCTGAAGCCTGCCGTTTTGATTGCAATGTGTTAATTACATATCCTGCTAGTTGGGCGTCAAAGTTTATATTTTTAGGCACTATGCCGTATGTGCTAAGGCTTCCGATTTCGCTTTTGATATCCAATGCCCACTTAGGGGTGTTAGATTCAAGCCATGGACGAGCGGCAGATAGCAATCCCTCTGGGGAAAGTTCTTCGCCAACGCATAGATATTGGCAATGGGGTGTTTCGCCGCTTGTGGCGGACATGATAGGCGAATCATCACCATCTCCGGGGCATAGCGCAACGCCAATGCCCACAAGCATTTTGGGGCTTATTGCCTCGTCCCAAAGTGTGCAAAACGCCGCCGCCGAGGATATACAGGCAAAAAACATGGTTGCGTCATCATGGGTATTGATAATTGGATAATCTGTTGGAAGGGGGGCTTGCAATGGCTTGGCCGATGCCATTGGGGCGTTGGCAATATCACTTTTATTTGAATTGCTTGCGCCTAAAGTGCTTGCATCTCCCGTTTCAGTGTCGATACTGCCTTGAAACACCTCATTAGGGCTTTGAGCCAGTGCAACCGCTTCCTTGGAAAAGTACCGGTAAAGAGACTTCATCTCCAGCCGCTTGACTTCGTTATATACTTCCGGATTCCAGATATTATCCGGTGTCAGAAGGTCAAGGGTAACGGGGGCGTCGGTTTTTATAGTAACAAGCTCTTGGCTAAGCCGCGCCTGGTCTTCATAAGTTACCAGATTCTCCGACGCCCGCTTTGGCTTAATTTCTGACGCATGTACGATGGCATTATCCAAAGACCCATAAGCCGCGATAATCTTAGTAGCGGTGACCTCGCCAATACCAGGCACACCGGGGACATTGTCAGAAGAGTCGCCCATCAGTGCTTTAACATCAATGTATGCGGCAGGCGAAACACCATACTTCGCCAGCACATCGGCGGCATAGTAGTTTTCAACTTCAGTTTTGCCCGCTTTGGTTTTGGGTAAACGGATACGAACAGTATCTGTGGCAAGCTGTAATAAGTCCCGGTCGCCGGAGACAATTACAGGGTTAATACCCTGCTTCTGGGCCGCAATGGCCAAAGTGCCAATAACATCATCGGCCTCATAGCCAGGGCAAGCGGTGACAGAAATCCGCATAAGTTCAAGTAAATTTTTAAGGATAGGAACCTGGGAGCGCAGCTCCTCGGGCATTGACTTGCGTGTAGCCTTGTATTCGGCGTACTGCTTATGCCTAAATGTAGGCTCTGGAAGGTCGAAGCAAACGGTAACAAAGTCCGGCTTCTCCTCGTCAATAAAACGCTTGAATATACTAATAAACCCGTAGACGGCATTAGTATACTCGCCGCTTGTGTTTGTGAATAAAGGCAGGGCGTAAAACCCGCGATTTAGAATGCTGAACCCATCAAAAAGTAATATTTTCTGCGGCATAATGGCCTCCAGTATGAAATGTTGCAGATATAATAACACATGGATTGTGATTTGGTGTACAATCACTGTATACTCCCATGCAATACATTATTGCAATACATTTCGAAACAAGGAGGTATTATGCTTACATTTGAAGAAGCCGAAGTTGTTCTTAATCAGCACATAGATGCATTGCCGCCGGATATCTACAAAGGCCTAAACTGTGGTGTCGCGCTGCTTGTGGACACTATATACGACGATAATGGCTTGCTAATCCTTGGCCAATATCATGTAGAGCCATATGGTCTTGGGCGATATGTGACAATCCACTATGGCTCGATATTTGCGGCGCATGGGCATTTGGATGAGGAAAGTTTTAGCGAAAAAATCAAATCCGTACTACATCACGAGCTTACCCATCATCTTGAGCACCTTGCCGGCGATAAGTCTCTGGAGATTCAAGATGCCATTGATATCCGCAAAATGCTTTGGTGGCGTAGCGGCACATAGGGGCGGGGTTGTAAAAATATTGAGCACTAACAGCCGGACGCAGGCTGCTTTGTACAACAAAACGCTATCAACCGTCAAAGCTGATAGCGTTTTCTTATTGTCTACATTAATAAGGTCTTGTCGTTTACTTGCCAATACGATAGCGTTATTGGAGGACGATATTAAAAGCTTTGTCAAAAATGACACTATAAGGGCTTTGGCAAAATATAGTCTACCGTACCATAGCCGCCATAACCTCCAGCGCACGCGAAAGCTGTATGTCTTCCTCAAGAGGCAGATGCCCAATGCGCCGCGCAAGTGCCTCATCCATTTCCACTTCGATATTAGGCGCGACCCCAACACCATGTATAGATGTTCCATTTGGCGTAAAATACTTCGCAACAGTCACTTTAATGGCACTGTTATCTGACAACCGTCGTACATGTTGCACAATGCCCTTACCAAAGGTCTGCTCGCCAACAAGCACACCAACGCCGGTATCTTGTATCGCACCGCTTAATAACTCTGACGCGCTGGCACTGCGCCCGTTTATAAGCACCACAAGGGGCAGGCCTAGGTAATCCGGCCCCGATTCTAGGTCTTCCCTAAAGCCGTTTGCGTCTATTGTATAAGCAACGACACCTTCCGGCACAAAATAATTGGCAATATGAGCCACAACACCAAGCCCACCTCCCGGGTTATTCCGAAGATCAAGCACAAGGCCATCCATCCCTTGGTCAATTAAATCGGCAAGTGCGCTTGAAAACTGTGTCCTTGTTGCCTCATCAAAGCCTTCGATACGTATGTATCCAATTTGGCCTTGCATCATCTCATGAAAAACCGACGGTACAGTTATCCTGGCCCTAACGACGTTTACGTCAAAACTTTCATTCTCATAAGGTCTAAAAATAGAAAGGCTTACCGCTGTGCCTTCCGTTCCGCGGATCATGTTCATTATTTCCGCCATAGGGCGGGCAACAACGTCTATGCCATCTACTTGCCTAATCTTATCACCGGGAAGCAACCCCGCACCGGCCGCGGGCGAGCCGCTAAAGGTTTGGGCAATTGTAAGCGTCATAGTCTCTGGGTCTTCCAGTACCAGCACGCCAATCCCAACATATTCGCCCTCTGCCCTCTCGGTAAATGCCTCAAGTGCCGCTCTATCAAAATATTGGGTATAAGGGTCGCCAACCCCATCAAGAAAGCCGCGATACATACTTTCAAGCATCACGTCCTTTTCGAATGGGAACATAGAAACCTCGTTAAGTAAATTGTAAATCTCCGTTATTTTGCGATTTGGGTCAAGCTGCCCGCCCCAGCGTACCTGTCGGTCGTACATTGCAAGGCCAAAAACCGCAATTATCATACATAGAACGCCCGTAGCCAGGCCAAGTGCAAATGATTTTTTATTATCCATAGTTTCCTCCACATAGTCGTGTGTGTTTGCTAGTGACATATATATGTACATATATCACGAAATATAGCAATAGTAATTTTTTTACCAACGCTATGGCTTGGTTATCTAGCTAATGCACGCGGCACGCGGCATGGACGGGTAAGAGCCTGTTTTCTTACGCATGTTCCGGCTTATATGAGACAGCCCTAGGCTAGGAAAAATGCGATTTTATTCGGATTGCCATCCGATAAAATCGCGTTTTTCCAATAGCCGAGGTCTGCCTCATGCCTCCACAGGGTAAGAAAACAGGCTCTTACCCGTCCACGTCCTTACCCCGCGATACCTATATTAAAAACACTATAGTGTTTTAAAACCGCTTGCGATAGTATGACACGATGCATATCGCGCAATCTGCGTCTTTATGCCTTGCAAGCTTTCTTCAGCGAGATGCAGCAGTCCCAGGGTGATACCGCTTTTCTCCGGTAAACGTAGGCGTAGAGGGAGACTCGGGCGATTGGAAAAACGCTGTTTATGCGGATGACAATCCGTAATAAACAGCATTTTTCCTCGCCTGAGGCTTCCTCTACATAAGCCGTAGTGCGGAGAAAAGCGGTATCACCCTGGGACTGCGGACATTTTCGCCGACGAAAGCTGTAAACATACCCGACGCGATAAAAATGTCGAATTTTGCGGTAATAAAAAGATTGAGGGGCTTGCATTAACAATAATTTCCAATTATAATATCATTATGGCAGAAATTTACATTTACTTGCCAAATATTTTGAAGCTATATAGCTTCTTTACAGCAGGAGGAAAACGATGGGCGAAAAAAGGATTTCCGTTCTTATGGCGGACGACAACAAGGAATTTTGCGATGTAATCACTAACTACCTGGAAAAGTACAGCGATCTGGAGGTCGTTGGTGTGGCATACGATGGGCTGGACGCCTACCAAAAAATCCAGCAGTTGAAGCCGGATGTGGCAATCATTGACGGCGTAATGCCAAAACTAGATGGGCTGGGGGTGCTGGAGAAGCTTAACCTGGGCGAGCCTCAACCATACGCGCCTATTTGTATAATCCTGTCGGCAATAACTCAGGATAAGATTACCCAAAAAGCTATAGAGCTTGGTGCCGAGTATTATATTGCCAAGCCCTTTGATTTAGATGCGTTGGTTTCGCGGATTCGTCAGCTTAAAGAGCAATTGCGTAATCCCGTGCACCAGACGATAGATGCCCGCAATGTTAAAAATCGGTCTCTTAGTCTTGAGACTAAGATAACCGGTATTTTGCATGAAATAGGGGTGCCTGCCCATATTCGTGGCTATCACTATATGCGCGAGGCTATAATGATGGCTGTGGATGATTTAGATGTGCTTAATTATATTACTAAGGAATTATATCCAACAATTGCCAAAAAATGCAATACTACCGCAAGCCGTGTTGAACGCGCTATTCGTCATGCGATTGAGGTGGCTTGGAGTCGTGGTAAGGTTGATGTTATCGACAGTATGTTTGGGTATACTATCAATAATCATAAGGGGAAGCCTACTAATAGCGAGTTTATTGCGCTTATTGCGGATAGGCTTCGCTTGGAGCTTAAGGCTAGTTAGTGCCTCGCTTTGTAATATCGCGCTCTGTTAAGGAAGGGCTATGCAATAGAGGAAAAGGTATCCCCGTGCTGCGATCGAAAAAATAATCGCTGCACGGGGATACCTTTTCCCTGTTGATAGCAGCAATGCTTTATACAGAGCGTTGTATTGTTAAGCTTTGCATTTTTAAGCACTTGTAGGGAATGCAGAACGCCCCTTGGCATCGAAAAAATAATGCCATTGGGGCGTTCTGCTTCCAGCCGGGCGTTTGGCTGCCGTGGGGTGGGGCATTCGCTCTATTCATTTTTTATGTTGGCAAGTTTTTTATTCACAACAGGCTTATGTGCGTTCATTGCCTTTTCTGTTTCTTCGCGCTGTGGTCGGTTAGGGTTTCGTTCCGGATTATGTCAAAGTCTATTAGTTGATTTTGAGGAATACTTGTTGGTGAAGGATCGCCTTTGTCAAAAATGGAAAAACCCCAAATTACGGGGATTTTTGCATGTCAGCGACAGGTGTTGGATATATATGCCAGCATCATTGCTGCAATAGCATTACATAGCTAGATGCAATACCGCGTATGCATAGTGCACATGCAGGCTATGTTTTCCATATAGACTTACAAGTGATAGCCACCAACCCGCTTACGCGGTTTTCGCCACTGTAAGCTCTATGATAAGTTAGATTCACGTGAGCAATTCAACTACAAAAAAACCAGTTTTTACAGTTCCAATTCAGTTGCAAAATTGAAGAATCGGTTTTTCCATTTTGGTCAAAGGTTACTGCCTTGTAAAATTCTGTATGATTGCGGTATTATTTAGCAGTGAAGTGATAATTCGTAGAAAGCAGGGGGAAATATGACTGAAAAGATAAATGGCTTGCTTAGGCAAATACCAAAGGTGGACGAGCTGCAAGCTCATCCGAAATTTACGCGAAGCCATGCCGGTGCTATGCTTACTGTGGAAATACGGCGGGTTTTGGATGGCCTTCGGGATGATATTTTGCGGGGGCGTGTTGATGTTGTGCCTGGGGTTGACTCTATTGTTTCTGAGGTTGCGGATTCGTTAAAGGCTTTGTTTGACCCGCGTTTGCAGCGGGTTATAAACGGCACGGGCATTATATTGCATACTAATCTTGGCCGGGCGTGCCTTGCGCGTACTGCCGCTAAGGCTGTGTCTTACGCGGCCAAATATTACACTAATTTGGAGTATTGCATTACGGATGGGCACCGAAGCAGCCGCCATGTGCACGTTGAGGATTTGCTTATTCGGCTTACCGGTTGCGAGGCTGCCATGGTTGTAAATAATAATGCCGCCGCTGTGCTTTTAGCGCTTTCCGCGGTGGCGCATCAAAAGGATGTTATTGTTTCCCGTGGGGAACTTGTGGAGATTGGCGGAAGCTTTAGGGTGCCGGATGTGCTTATGCAGTCTGGTTGTCGGCTGGTTGAGGTGGGTACTACCAATAAGACCCATGTCGCGGATTATGAAAGGGCTATTCTTGCAAGCGATATAAGCGGTAGATATAATTTGGATTCTTGCGAATCGGGTAGCTTTACCGGCGCGATTCTTCGTGTGCATACCAGTAACTTTACCATTTCGGGGTTTACTTCAAAGCCATGTTTGGAGGAACTTGCCGGTATTGCTATGCGGCACGATATCCCGCTAATTGAGGATCTTGGTAGCGGGTGTATGTTGCCTCTTGCAAAGTATGGAATCCATGACCAGCCTGTTGTCAGCGACAGCGTCAAGGCCGGGGTTGATATTATTACTTTTAGTGGGGACAAGCTGTTTGGAGGCCCCCAAGCGGGAATCATTGTTGGTAAGGCCTCGCATATTGCCAAGATGAAGGCGCATCCACTTGCACGTGCTATGCGCATGGATAAGATGTGCCTTGGGGCTCTTGAGGCGACGCTTCGGTTGTATCTTAATCCGGATATTGCAATAAAAGAAATCCCTACACTTCGTATGCTTTGCATAAGCCAAGAGGAGTTGTATGCAAGGGCGGAGATGCTGGTTGATGAAATTATGACTAAGTGGAATACGGAAGAAGGTTTGGGTATCGGTGATTCTTATATATTGCCCGTAGAGCAACAAGTCAAGTTTCCCGCCGAGATTAGTATTATCGAAGAGACCAGCCAGGTCGGAGGCGGCGCAATGCCGGAAGAAAAGCTTGCAACTGTTGCCGTTTCAATTACTTCAAACTTGTCGGCGCAAGCATTTGAGCGACATATGCGCCTTGGTAATGCGCCAATTATTGGACGCATTTCTCGCGACCGGTTTATTTTGGATGTGCGGACGCTGGAAGTTGACGATTTTTCGTCAATTGCATGGAAAATTAAAAGGGCTTTTGTTTGAGAAGCTATGTTCATAGGATTCAACACCGCCTTTGCACGCCATTTTTACGCCACTTTTCGTTGGCACTTCCTTGCTTGCCTTATGGGCAAGCCGCGTCAGCACCGCCTCAATTGGCGTAAAAC
>Ga0123355_10001116_pt1 | contig 37140 bp, 37 predicted proteins | sample TergutEmb28metaG_3_FD_89872 | JGI IMG/M metagenome (GOLD analysis project Ga0123355, IMG submission 89872) | Embiratermes neotenicus P1 segment gut microbial communities from Petit-Saut dam, French Guiana - Emb289 P1 | ecosystem: Host-associated > Arthropoda: Insects > Digestive system > Gut ...
AGATTAAGCTCAATAAAATATTCGTAATATGCAGGAGTATACCCGCTAAAGACTTGAATTTAGTAATTCAAATTTTGGCATCGGTTCATAGGCATTCAGATTATAAAAGCTCAGAATAATCACATTTTTTTGACAAAGCAAAAGCCCTCAAAAATGGTGAAAAGGAGATTTTGAACAGGCTCCTATACCGCTTGAGGGCTTTTGCTTTGCAAAATTGCTATAATGCCAAAAGGTTTAAGCCAAAACTTGCTCAATAATAATGCGGCTAACTTCTGATGGGTCTAAAACACGCTGTCCCTCTTGATAATTCACTATACTAAAGCTTTCATCAATATCAGCAAATTTAAGATATTCATGTTCAACTTCTTTTTGAAAAAGCAAGTCATTTTCATGTATATCAATACCACCCTTTAGGTAATCTCTATCGCTTCCGATTCTATTATTGTTAGCCAAATTATTTTTAACAAAATCATAAGGAGGTTTTAAAAATAAAGTTAAATCCGGTTTAGGTAATGCAAAATGCTCATACTCCAGTTTCAAAATCCAATTTCTAAGAGTTTCTTTTTGAAGTTGATCATGCACCTTTGCACATTGAAAGGCGATGTTAGAGTAAACATATCTGTCAACAATCAAAAATTGATGGTTATTGATTCCATCATTTAAAATCGGCTTTGCATCGTGTCTGTCTTGTGCATACATCAAAGCAAGAAAGTATGGATTAATATCCTCAATAGCTCCAAATTCACCCCTCAAAAAACTTGCAATCATTTCACCTATCATTGTTTTAGTGATTCTTGGAAAATGAAGAAACACATGACTGATTTTCTTTTCATTTAAATAATCTAACAACATCCCAACTTGAGTTGATTTGCCGGATCCATCTAAACCTTCAAATACAATAAATTTACTCATAATTTACCACCTTATTCACTGATGTTTCAGCGGAAATAATTACAGCCCTGCCTTCATCTCGTCCATCAATAATGATTTTAGCTTCCTCTGCACTGCCGGGCACAATAAAGATTATTGCTTTGTCATCCATTTGTTTTGAAAACACACGATTTACAAGAGTATGAAATAACTCTGAAGAAGTACCTGAAGCTCGTCCCAATCCTTCTAAAATAGTCTGAAAATGGCTCGCGCCCAGCCCTTCACTAATATAATCCCAGCTACCATGAGAACCAAAAGTAACTATATTTGAAAAAAAATCATATTTGATCCTCTTTTGTTCCAAAGCACGACAAACAGTGTGTGCAATAGAAAGACAATGTTCAATCAATTGAATGTCATATTTGGTATCACCCGTGGCATTCCTGTCTACGTTAAGCACCACACCGGCAGATATTTCAGTAGTGTAGTCATATGACTTTACCATCATCCTTCCGGCGCGCAGGCTTTGTGACCAAGAAATTGCTTTCATTGGCTCGCGACCTGTATATTCACGAAACCCGGCAGTCAATATAGGATCTTCAATAATAAACCTGCGTACAGATATATCTCCTAAAAAACCGCCTACTACTCTATCTATATAGGCATTTTCTGCGACTTTTGGGTAAATTACAATTTCATTAAAACTATCAACTTTTTTATAATTTTCACCGGTTCCAAGAAAGTCTCCGCCTTGCAACTCAGCACCTGAAAATGTATACCATCCTCTATTTGGAATGGATACAGGAATTTCACGCACCAAGCTTTTACGCGGCATTAAATATATCATTGATGTATACCAAGCATGTCTATTAATACGGTCGGTACTTACTACTACACCGGGGACATGTATTGTAATGGTTTCAGGCAAGATTTCTTTTAATCGCACAAATGGGATAAATCGCAAACTTCTATTAGTAATAGTGGTTGTTATTTGAAATTGCTCTTCAGGAGCAACCAGCAATCGCGAGGGTTTATATTGAAATTCCACTCCGTTTAGGGCATTCTTTTTTGACCATTCTTGAATCAGATAACCTATAGTAATAACAGCTAGAAAAAAAATCAGCGGCATAGGCTAATCCTCCAGTGGAACGGCAGTCTTTTTAATAATACGATTTAATATCTCTTCTGCATCACTACTTTTTATGCTACTACCCATATTTAGCCGATGAGCCAATATATGAGGTGCTGTAAAGCACACATCTTCCGGTATGCAGTAATCTCTTCCATTCATGACAGCACAAGCTTGACTGGCCTTGTATAGGGCTATAGCCCCCCTGGTAGATACGCCGGAAATAAATTGGCTTTCCTTTCGTGTCCCTTCGATGATATCCATTATATATGCGGCAACTTCTTCCGATACCGGCACATTATGATAATTATTTTGCACAAAAGCAGTTTCTTCTGCTGTTACAACCTGTTCCAAAGAATCTAACAATCTTGCAGTAGAAGGTCGAGATATAACCGATAATTCTTGTTCCCGATTCATATAGCCCAAAGATAGCCGCATGAAAAAGCGATCAATTTGCGCTTCCGGTAGCGGAAATGTTCCATAGGATTCTAATGGATTTTGAGTAGCCATTACCATAAAGGGTTCTTCAAGTAAGTTGGTATTGCCATCTATGGTAATTTGGCGTTCTTCCATAGCTTCCAGCAAGCTTGATTGCGTGCGTGGTGTTGCCCTGTTGATTTCATCTGCCAGTATGATATTGGCAAACAGTGGGCCGGGGCGGAATTCAAAATCATTTTGCTTTTGATTGTAAAAGTTGATGCCTGTTAAATCAGAAGGAAGCAAATCCGGCGTAAATTGAATGCGCTTAAATTTGCTTCCAACAGTTTTTGCAAAAGAACGAAGGAGCATAGTTTTGCCTGTTCCGGGGACATCTTCCAGCAACACGTGACCCGCACAGACAAAGGAAATTAGCACCAAGAAAACAGAATCTTCTTTTCCAACAATTACTTTTGAACAGTTTTCTACTACTTTTTGACGATATTGAGTGAATTTAAGGATATCCATTATAAGTACTCCTCTTTAGAAATGTATTTGAGTCATCAGATTTAATCAGATCTAATTTAATCCCCCATCTAACCCAATAACTTGACCGGTTAGATAAGATGCTTCCGAAGAAGCCAAAAAATATACTAACTTTCCGACTTCTTCGGCGTTGCCAAAACGCATCAAAGGGATTCTTTCTGTAAAAGCTTCCTGTTCTTCTTGTGATAACCTACTGTTCATTCTTGTTTCAATTGCGCCACAGGCTATGGCACACACCCGTACCCCGGAAGGCCCAAGCTCTTGAGCCATAGAGCGGGTAAACGCATGAGTAGCCCCTTTAGCCGCAGAATATACTGCTTCACAAGAGGCTCCTGTAGTTCCCCATATAGAAGATATGTTGATGATTACTCCTTTTTTTGCACGTACCATATCCGGTACTGCCAAATGGGTTGCGTTTAATATGTGGATAAAATTGTGACGTATCACATCATCCCATTCGTGAGGTTTCATATCGGTAAAAAGACCAAAATGCGCCAGCCCTGCATTGTTTACCAATATATCTACTGAACCAAAATGAGACTTGATTTTGTTAAAAGCCATTTCAGCTTCAATATAATTTGACATATCTGCTAAAATGCCCATTACATTGCAATTACCTTGATTTCTCCGGTTTAATTCTTCTACTGCTTTGTCCAATTGAACTTGATCAATACGGCCATTTAATACGACTTTATCTCCATGTGCAGCAAATTCTTGGGCAATACCAAAACCTATTCCCCTAGATGAGCCTGTAACTAATACTGTACGATTCATAGCATAATCCTTCTGTTCCTTATAACAAACCTGCTCATATAAGAGCAGGTCTATTGTCATTTACTTATATTACTTATCAAGACTTCCAACTGTAATATCTGAGCCTCCAAGATTCTCAACAGAAGTAGTCTTATTATAAAAATGTATGGCATTTTTTAAAATACCTTCAAATGTGTAGTAATCATCAGTCTCTTTAATTGGAAGCTGTGCTGTTTGTTTTAAACATCCGGCCTTATAAATAGCTGTGATTAATTCTATTGCTCTTCTGCCATCCGGGCTGGTTATATCAGGTTTAACACCTTGTTCTAATGCCCTAAGTACATTGTCAATTTGACCTGTGTGTCCTTTATAAGTAAGGCTTGGCATGGCATTATATTTGTTCGTTATTTCTGATATTAATGCGTCGTTTCTTTCCGGGAAGCCGTTTGGCTTAGATAATTCTGCTTCGCAACTAAATGGTGCTGCAATTTTAGCTTTTTCGCATTGCAATGTGATACTTTGCCCTTCACCATGATGAACAACAGAGCTTGTAACTTCTGCAAGGGTACCATCAGCATATTTTAAAATTGCAAAAGAGATATCTTCTACTTCCGAATTATCATGCATTACATTAGATAAAACAGCGGTAACTTCAATCGGCAAACTATCTTGTATCCAATTGATCATATCAATTTGATGCACAGCATGGTTCAGGGTAGGGCCGCCGCCTTCTTTTTCCCAAAGCCCGCGCCACCATAAATCATAGTAGCAATGGCCTCGCCACCAAAAAGAATCTACATGAGCTACACGAACTTTGCCTGCAATACCACTTTCGGATAGCTCTTTTAACTTGTAAACACTGTCAATGTATCGATTTTGCGCTATAACAGACATGGTTACTTTATTGCGTTTTTCGGCGGCTATCATTGCATCACATTCTTTTAAGCAAGTAGCCATAGGTTTTTCTACTAATACATGCTTGCCGGCATCCATGCAATCTATAGAAATATCTGCATGAACATATGGAGGTGTGCATACATGAACCAAGTCAATTTTCACACTAGATTCTAACATTTCTTGATGGCTCTTAAATACTGCTGCATCTTTTAAACCGAATCTTTCTTTTTTTTCCTCTGCCTTCTCCGGAAAGATATCTACCAGTGCAGTAATTTTACAACGATCTTTAAGCTCAAGAAGCCCTTCAATATGCATTTGAGAAATGTTTCCTGTACCTACAATAGCAACACAAATCATTTTATACCTTCTTTCTTTATGAAAATACAACGGATCAACTCTCCATAATTAATACCACATTTCATGTTGAAATTGAATAGATTTATCCAATATAATTTGTAAAAATATATGATTTTTTCCGGCCGCAGGTTCTAAATATCTATCATATTAATTCGGTCAGCATGACGGCCGCCTTCAAACTCTGCTTCAATCCAAATTTTCACTAACATCTTTGCAAATTCTGCGGCAATCACTCTTGCACCTAATGCCATAGCATTAGCGTTATTATGTTGCCGTGATAAAAGAGCTGTATATGAGTCTGTGCAATTTACGCAGCGTATGCCCTTTATTCGATTAGCTGCCAAAGAAATCCCAAAGCCGGTACCGCATATTAATATAGCTCTGTCGTATTCTCCGGCGGCTACTTTTTCCGCTGCCATTCGTCCGTACACAGGATATTCCGCACGCTCTGCATTGTGGGCACCTATGTCGTCTACTTGGTGGTTCATTTCTTTTAACATTTTTGCAATTTCCATTTTCATTTCGTAACCTACATGATCACTTGCCATAACTATTTTCATGTGTTTTTTCCTCCCGGATTTGTTCTGAAATTGTGAATTTGCGCGCTTTTTGGAAATAACCTTGATGTCCAACCGGTCTCATTTTGTTACCGGTTGAGTATAGTTTAAAAAGATAGACTGCAATAAATCAAACTGTTATAATAACAGAAAAATAACCGGAAAAAAGTGAGGGATCTAATGCAACGTTTCAAACATCTGCTTACTTCAATTGACATGACAGAAGGTGAGCCGTGGAAAAAATTATTGTTATTTACTATTCCCTTACTTGTAGGTAATCTTTTTCAGCAATTATATAACACTGCGGACGCCATAATTTTAGGTCGATTTGTGGGTGACGATGCTTTGGCGGCAGTAGGTAGCTCTATCCCGGTATTTTTTTTGCTATTGGTGCTTTTAATGGGTGTAGCTATAGGCGCAGGCATTATGGTTTCTCAGTATTATGGAGCAAAGCAAAAAGAAGAGCTTTCCTACACCATAGGTACCAGTATTACCCTAATTACCATCTTGGGCTTAATTATGATGATTTTTGGCCCGTTGGGAACCCGCCCACTTTTAATATTATTGGATACTCCTATTGAAATTTTAGATGATAGTGCTATGTATATGAATATCCTTTTGTGGGGTGTTTTAGGCATGGCCTATTTTAATATACTATCCGGTATTTTGCGAGGGTTAGGAGACTCTTTTTCTCCTTTGATTTATTTGACCATTGCATGTTTGCTTAATATTGTCTTTAATATCATCTTTATTATAGTGTTGGATATGGGTGTATTGGGTGCTGCCATTGGTACAGTAATAGCCCAATCGCTTAGTAGCATTTTATGCTTTCGTCGTTTATTACAAATGCGAGACGTTTTTAATGTTAACATGTACTATCTATGGCCTAAGAAAAAATACATAATTCAAATTTTAAAGCTGGGTATACCCACAGGTGCATCTCAAGTTATATTTGTTTTAGCAATGATGGTGGTTCAGCCTTTGGTAAATGATTTTGGCCGTTTATTTATAGCCGCCTATGTTGTAATAATGCGTATAGATGGGTTTGTAATGATGCCAAACTTTTCTTTTGGCAATGCAATTACTGTTTATACAGGGCAAAATATTGGAGCCGGTAAGGTTGACCGCATAGGAAAAGGTGTTAAACAATGTACTATAATGGCAGCAGGCACGGCTTTTGTCATGGTAGGACTCATTTTGATTTTTGGTCAGTATATTGCCGGAGCCTTTACTACAACTCAAGAAGTAGTTGATACAAGTATCCGCATGATATGGATTTTAGCTTTTGGATATGTTGCCTTTGCCGTTAATATGGTAATGTGGGGAACTATCCGTGGGGCCGGAGATGCTATATCGCCATTGTGGGCAGCACTTATAAATACAGTGGTAATTCGTTTGCCTACTGCTTTCCTATTTGTACATTGGATGGGGCGGCCGGAGGCTCTTATGTACTCCTTATTGCTAAGTTGGATATTTAACACTATACTTGGAATTATTGTGTACCGCTTTGGAAAATGGCGCAATAAAGGGATTGTTAAACATGAATCTGTTTGATTTACAACGAGAAAAAATCTTAAAAAAAGAAGCTCCCCTTGCGGCTCGTATGCGCCCGGAGAGTCTTGAAGAATTTTTAGGCCAAACTCATATAGTAGGCTCAAATATGCTTTTATACCGTGCAATTAAAGCAGATAAACTAACAAGCATTATCTTATATGGCCCACCGGGAACAGGCAAAACTACATTAGCCGGGATAATAGCAAATACTACACGTAGCGGTTTTATTCAGCTTAATGCAACCGCTGCCGGAATAAAAGATATAAAAGCTACCATAGAAACAGCCAGAGACCAACTTGCCATGACAGGTTCCAGAACTATTTTATTTATAGATGAAATACATCGTTTTAACAAAAGTCAGCAGGATGCAATGCTGCCACATGTAGAAGATGGTACAATTATATTAATAGGTGCTACTACTGAAAACCCTTATTTTGAAGTAAATAAAGCATTGGTGTCCCGCTCCGTTATTTTTGAGCTGGAACCTCTTTCGCAGACAGATATAATTGTACTACTTAATCGTGCTGTTAAAGATTCAGAAAAAGGGCTGGGAGCCATGCCAATTGTTGCCATGGATGATGCATTGGAATTTTTTGCAGATAAGGCCAATGGAGATGCTCGTACAGCTTTAAATGCTATAGAGCTTGCCGCTTTAACCACTACACCCGCAGAAGATGGTACCATAACTATTGATTTAGATGTTGCCTCTGCTTGCATTCAAAAGCGGGTGCTTTGTTATGAAAAAGATGGCGACAATCATTACGATACTATATCAGCTTTTATAAAAAGTATGCGGGGATCTAACCCGGATGCAGCAGTTTTTTACCTGGCTAAAATGCTATATGCCGGAGAAGATCCCAAATTTATAGCTCGTCGTATTGTTATTTGTGCTGCCGAAGATGTAGGCAATGCAGACCCTCATGCTTTGATGGTAGCTACAGCCGCAGCACAGGCAATAGATTTTATTGGAATGCCCGAGGGTAGAATTATTCTATCCCAAGCGGTTTTATATATATCCTGCGCACCCAAAAGTAACAGCGCGTTGTCAGCTATTACTAAGGCTTGGCAAGATGTAGAGCAAGTGCAGGTTAAAACAGTCCCTCCACATTTAAAAGATGCACACTATTCAAGTGCTTCTGCTTTAAAGCGTGGGGTGGATTACAAGTATGCTCATGACTACCCGGGAAATTATGTATCCCAGCAATATTTACCAGATGAGCTTGTAGGAAAAATTTATTACGAGCCTAGTGATAATGGAGTCGAAAGGAAAATAAAAGACTCACTGATAAAATTGCGTGGAGAAACATAAGGATATTGTGTATATAAAACACAAACACTACCTAAGTCTTATAGCGTCCAAGATAGCAAATTATTGGATGCTACACAGAAAGGATGTCTATTAATGAACGAAGCACAGTTAAAGAAATACGCAGAACTTTTGGTAAGATCCGGAGGTAATGTGCAAAAAGGTCAACCAGTAGTAATTTCCAGTGATGTAACAAACGCATGTTTTGCCAGAATGGTACAAGAATATGCTTACGATGCCGGTGCATCAGAAGTGGTAATGGAATGGCGGGACGATATTTCTTCCAAAGCTAAATATATGAGAGCCGCAGACGAAATTTTTGATGTATACCCTCAATGGTGCGTAGATCGTTTTAAATTTTATGATGATCGTAACGCAGTATATTTGCATATCATTTCGTCAGATCCTGATTTGCTTAAAGAGGTATCTCCTGACCGAATCATGAGATATACAAAAGCAAACCGCAAAGGAACAAAAGCGCACTCTACCCTTACCATGTCTAATGCACGCCGCTGGTCAGTATTAGCTGTTCCTTCACCTGAGTGGGCTGCTAAGGTATTCCCGGATCTTGATGCTGAGGCCGGTGTAGCAAAATTGTGGGAAGCTATAATAAAAGGCGCAAGAGCCGATGGAGATAACCCTATAGAAGATTGGGCTGCTCATCGTGAAAATTTCAACCAACACAAAAGTGCTATGGACAAAAAGCAATTTAAGACTTTGCGCTTCACCAACAGCTTAGGTACTGACATTACAATAGGTATGCCGGAAAATCATAAATGGCAAGGTGGCGGTGATATAGGTCAAGATGGTTTTCCATTTTTTCCAAATCAACCTACTGAAGAAATTTTTACTGCCCCTGACAGAAACAAAGTTAACGGCAAGGTAGTAGCTTCTATGCCTTTAAGCTATCAAAGCCGCCTAATAGAAGAGTTTAGTATTACTTTTAAAGATGGAAAAGCTGTGGAATATCAGGCCAAAGCCGGCGAAGAGATTTTAAAAAGCATTATTGAAATGGATGAGGGAGCCGCTTATTTGGGTGAAGTAGCTCTTGTAGCTAATAGCTCGCCTATTTCTCAAATGAATATTTTGTTCTACAACACTCTTTTTGACGAAAATGCATCAAGTCACTTTGCTTTAGGGAAAGCATATCCGGATTGCATAGAAAACGGTATCAATATGAATGACGACGAATTAGCTAAAGTCGGATTAAATGATTCTATACTTCATGTAGACTTTATGTTTGGCACTGCGGATATGCATGTTGTAGGTACTTTAGCTGATGGCACAGAAATTGTAATAATGGATCAAGGAGAATTAGTTAACTTAGAATAAGTTAGACGAAGTTGAAACAATCGCTTTAGCGATTGAAAATGCATAGCATTTAAAGCCTCCCAAGTTTTCGCAAATTTGAGCTTGGGAGGCTTTTTAAATTTTCATGAATTATACTGATTAAAAACGGCAAAAAAAGGAGATAATAATGGCATATTGGAATACAAGAGGACTAAGGGGTAGCTCCTTTGAAGAGATGATTAACTTAACTAACCAATTATATTTGCAGCAAAAACTTGCAGTAATACAAAAAATCCCTACTCCAATAACGCCTATTGAGGTCAATAACCATGAGCGTATTATTACTAAGGCTTACTTTGGAGAAAAAAGCACTGTAGATTACATTGGCGTGGTACAGGGCATAGCCGTTTGCTTTGATGCTAAAGAGACTCAATACAAAAATCTTCCGCTTAAAAACATCCATTCTCACCAAATAGCTTTTATGGATGATTTTATGCAACAAGACGGAATTGCTTTTTTATTGGTACATTTTAAAACTATGGCAGAGATGTTTTTTTTGCCGGCAGAACAACTTAAACGCCACTATGAGCTATCACAGCAAGGTAAGCGAAAATCTATCCCTTATTCTGAATTTGACCAAGATTACAAAATACGTAATACTGCAAGCTTTCCGGTTCATTATTTGGAAGCTCTCAATACATATCTTATGAAATGAGGTATACAAATGCGAAAATTAAGGTTGATTTTTATATTGACGACCATATTCATTCTTTTATCATCTTGTGAGGATGGCAGACATCTTATTATATACGATTTGCCAATTGACGATGCTTTTGATGTGCAGGACGAGCCATATCAAACTCGCCATTTAGTCTTTATTGAATCTCAGCCTATGCGACTTGCAATGCATGAACCTTCTGAGGGTGCCTTTATAGGAATGTATACAGATGCAATTCCGGGTTTTGATGGGCGCGTTATAGCAGCAATTGAATCATCTCTTGGAGTAAATCATGCTGCATTTATGGAAGTTATGCATTTGGGTAGCGAATTTCCATACCTCTGGGTGTTGGAGTGTATCGCTGAACAAAAAATACCTATTTTGGTCATTCTTCCGCCTGAAAATGGTGTTCCTTTTGGTAGCCATTGGCAGGAAATTCTTACGGAAACCGCTACTTCTTTTGGGCAATTTCCAATACCCATGTTTGTGGTATTTTATCCTGTTTCTGCCGAAACAAACAGTTGGGATCCTGCTACCTACATTGCTTTTTTTAGATATGCCAGGGCTATATTTGCCGCTCATGCCCCTTCTGTTGCCTTTATATGGTCAATAGATGCAGAGTTAGAAAATTTTGAAGATTACTTTCCCGGTGATCTTGCAGTAGATTGGGTGGGTCTGTCACTTTTTTCACAATCGACAGATCTGTCACCTGATTTATTGGAAAGAGCTATGCGATTTTACCATACCTTCCATCAGAATAAGCCCATCATGTTAAACTTTGGCATAAGTCACTTTTCTACTGCCGACCACCGATACCGAATTTCTGAAACTGCTATCGCATTAAAGCAAATCTACCGCGCCATTAAAAGCGATTTTCCACGAATTAAAATGATAAATTATATGGATATAGTCCGTTTAGATCTTACGGGTCAAGATTATCGTATCAGTATTGACCCTGCCTTACGTGCTGCTTATCAAGAAAGTGTTGGGGACTTTATTACTGTTGCGCCCCGCTCCTTTGATAATTCTGCGGTTTCTCAAGCAATTCGCTCATCATACTTTGCTCACGTAGAAGATGGTATTGTATACTTGGATACTCGCATTTTGGAAGAAGAGTTAAGCATATCAGTTCCCGGACAAACCGAATGGATAGATGGTACCAGAAAAGTAAACGCCGCTCTGCTAGATATCAATGTGGAAATTGACCAAGGCCATGTGTGGCTTAGGAGCTGAATATTTATATAGAAAAAACCTTGACTTAAACATCTTTTTAGCCTATGATGATTCGGTTGCAACTTTGTTAATTTGCCACTTAAATCCGTTAGCCCCGGATTCATATAACCAGGAGGAAAAATTAAAATGCGAACCACATTTATTACCAAGCCCCTAGAGGTAGAGCGCAAATGGTACGTAGTAGATGCAGAAGGCCAGACATTAGGACGCCTATCCTCTAAAATTGCCCATGTGCTTAAAGGTAAACATAAGCCAATCTACAGCCCTAATGCAGATGTAGGCGATTATGTAATAGTTATTAATGCAGATAAAATTAAAGTGACAGGTAAAAAAATGCAAGATAAAGTTTATGTGCGTTACACCGGGCATATAGGCGGCAGAAAAGAAACATCTTTGCGTGACATGATGCAAAATAAGCCCGGCTTTGCAGTTTCTCATGCTATTAAAGGGATGTTGCCTAAAAATAACTTGGGCAGAAAAATGTTCAAAAAACTTCACGTATATGCCGGCCCGGACCATAAACATGAAGCACAAAAACCAGAACCGTTGACATTTTAATTTCAAAGCTTATATTAGGGGAAAGATTGTAAAAGGAGAATAAAAAAATGGCATCAGCGATGTATTACGGCACCGGCCGACGAAAAAGTTCTGTAGCTAGGGTATATCTTTTACCCGGCGATGGCAAAATAACAGTTAATAAAAGGGATATTGACGAATACTTTAACTTTGAAACACTCAAGCTTATTATACGTCAACCTATGGAATTAACAGGTACTTTGGGTAAATTTGATGTTAAAGTTAATGTTTTTGGAGGCGGCTATACAGGTCAAGCGGGTGCAATTCGCCACGGAATTTCTCGGGCACTTTTACAAGCCGACGAAGATTTCCGTAAATCTCTTAAAAAAGCAGGCTTTTTGACCAGGGATTCCCGCATGAAGGAACGTAAAAAATATGGTCTCAAGGGTGCAAGGCGTGCGCCTCAGTTCTCTAAGAGATAACATTACAACTGTTGGCCCTTGTTATAACAAGGGTCATTTTTTTCATATTTTAGACCTTTACATATTGCCCAATTATGTAAAAAGTCTATTTGTTGGGATGTGATTCACATAAGCAAAAAGCCCAAAAAAGAAAATCCTCATGAAGGTCATCGTGGGCGGGTTAGAAAACGATTTATAGAAAATGGCCTAAATGGGTTTGCCCATCATGAGATGTTAGAGCTTCTTTTATATTACTGTTATGCACAGCAGGATACTAACGAGATAGCTCATAAAATGATTAAAGAATATGGATCCTTGTATAATCTTTTTGAAGCAGATACATTTGATATCATGAACCGCTGCAACGTCACTGAAAGGGTTGCTGTGCTGGTTAGTTTGATACCTAAATTGTGCAATGTATACTTTAGAAGCAAATGGGAACGCGAAATAATTGTTATGAAAAGTTTAAACATTGCGGCTCAGTATGCTGTATCTCTTTTTGTAGGACGTACCAATGAGGCTTTTTACATATTTTGTCTGGATACAGGATACAGATTAAACCATGTATCTCTTATTGCAGAAGGCACATTAGATGAAACTGCAATATATCCAAGAGAAATTGTAGGAGAATCTATAAAGCACCAAGCCACCCATATTATCTTGGCTCACAATCATCCCGGTGCTACGGCCAATCCATCACGCAGAGATATAGAAGCTACCCGCAAAATTGTTGAAGGTTTAAAATTTATGAATATAAGAGTGATAGACCATATAGTAGTAGCCGGAGACAAATACTATAGCTTTGCATCTAATGATTATATGGTGGAAGGGTATATCTCGTGAAGATGTGTGAAATGTTACAAATGTAACCTTGATTTTACGTTGTCCAAAAACGAAGAACTTGCTAATGAAATGGATATTTATATTTATGCAAGGGGTTAAGCTATGAAGTATAAAAATTTTTTCAGTGAAGAACTATCGCCTAATGAATTAATATTGTAGACCGGCAAACCAAATATAAAAAAAATCTTTTCCAAAAGTGATTTATTTTTAGTTCCTTTTAGTTTTGTTTGGTGTAGTTTTGCTATTTTCTGGACTATTAGTGCAACGAGGGCAAATGTAATATTTGGATCATTTGGAATGCTGTTTGTATTTGCGGGGCTATATTTCGTTTTCGGAAGATTTATAGTAAACCGAATAATGAAGAAAAACACATATTATGCAATTACAAATGAGCGAATTTTAATAATAAATACTTACTCTAATGGAAGAAAAAAAGGCATCGTAACTACTAATATTGCAAACATTTCTACGGAAACAGTATCATACGATAAGAATGGCATAGGGACAATTATTTTTGGAAAATTACCTTATATGATGCATCTGAATTATGGAATGGAAATATTTGAGGGAACTTCACATGGTAATATTAAAGCTTTTTTTGATATTGATAATGTTGAAAAAGTATTCAATATATATAAAAAGGCTAAATATCAATTGAAAGAAAGTAATTAAGTATAATAACTCAAGGAGAGACTGCGATTTAACGTGTGCGAAAGTTGAGTTACAAACAATATAAAGGATTTCAGAAATATAGATGGACTTAAATTAGTAGCTTGGTTATAAATTTCCAATATTAAAATAAAAGAGGTGTACTTATGTATCTACAAAATGACAATGCAAGAATTTCAGATTTTTTTGGATTTGACTGGACTTTCCGTTTGGATGAAGAACAAAGCTACCGCCCTGTTCAACTGCCCCATGACTGGAGCGTTGAGTATCCTTTTGATGAAAATGCACCAACTTGTGGTTCCGGCGGATATGTAAAAGCCGGCATTGGATGGTATAAAAAAACATTTAAAGTTGATCCAAAAGCTAAAGGGAAAAAAGTCTTTTTGCTTTTTGACGGTGCTTACATGTGTACTACCGTATGGCTTAATGGCAAAGAACTTGGACATCATGCATATGGATACACCCATTTTGAATTTGAAATTACAGACTGCCTTTTTTTTGATGAAGAAAATGTGCTTGAAGTAAAAGTAGATAATTCCCAGCAGCCTAACTCCCGTTGGTATTCCGGCTCCGGTATTACCAGAGATATATGGTTGAAAGCAACCAATGAAATTTATATACCAACCAATGGTACTTTCATAAGGACTGAGGGCGAGCAAGTCAAAATTTCTACAAAAGTTGAAATGGCTCAACAAAAAAATATCCGACTCGTAACTACATTACTTGATCATGAAAATACAGTCTGCGGGAAGGCTGAAATGGAGATAACCAATCCCGGAGGATACGATCAAGTAATAACAATACAAAATTCGCAGCTATGGTCAGATAAAAACCCTTACCTCTATAAAGCAGTTTCAGAATTAATCCATGAAGGAACGCTTATTGATAAATACGAGACTGTATTTGGCGTTCGTACTGTAGAATTTGATCCTGATAAAGGATGTCTTATCAATGGTGAAAGAGTAAAACTAAACGGAGTTTGCCTGCACCATGATGGCGGTTCTGTTGGAGCTGCTGTACCCAAAAAATTGTGGCACAGACGCCTGTTGCTCCTTAAAGAGATGGGATGTAATGCCATACGAGCATCACATAATCCACCTGATACCGGCTTGCTTGAATTATGTGACGAGCTGGGTTTTTATGTAATGGATGAAGCCTTTGATGAATGGGAACAGCTTAAAGCAAAAACAGCAGGCAGTAATACACATGAAAGCAGAGGTTATTCTGAATGGTTTAAGGATAACTATCTAGCGGATATGGAAGCAATGTTGTATCGTGATCGCAATCATCCTTCTGTTATCATTTGGAGCATTGGCAACGAGGTACCGGAGCAAACCATGGAGGATGGTCATATACTCGCCAAAAAACTACAAGATATTTGCCATCGTATAGATCCTACTCGCTTATGTACGCAAGGTAACGACCAGATATTTGCTGAGCCAAAGCCGGCAACCGATGACTTCTTGCAGATACTGGATATTGTTGGATACAACTATACAGGTCGCTGGCGCAGTCGTGCAGAGACTCTTTACTATGACGATAAAATAGCAAATCCCAATTGGATACAATTAGGCACAGAGAATCCGGCCGCTGCGGGCATTAGAGGCGATTATCGCATGGATATTCCTGTAAGCCCATGGCAACGCTCATATTTTGCTGTTCCTGTATATGTAGGAAAGCTGTTGCGATATACCATGAGCCATGATTTCGTTGCAGGAGATTTTATGTGGACAGGCATAGATCACCTTGGGGAATCTAACTGGCCTAGCCGTAGTTCAAGCTCCGGCCCTATAGATACATGTGGCTTTGTAAAGGATCACTTTTATTTTTACAAAAGCATATGGAATCGTGAAGAGCCTATGGTTTATGTATTCCCTCATCGTAATTTAGACGAGCTTAAAGGAACTGTACTTCCGGTACTTTGCTATACTAATTGCACATACGTAGAACTCTTTGTAAACGGCAAATCTTACGGTAAAAAAGCAACCAGCTATCCGCTTTATGGTATGACAGAAACTTATAATCATTTTGACAGCCCATCAGTAGCAGCAAATACAGATGACTTGTTTCTAAGCTGGGATATACCTTTTGAAAGCGGAAATATGGAAGCTGTAGGTTATATAAACGATAAGGAAGCTTGCCGCTTTAAGGTGCAGTCGGCCGGTAAGCCTACTAAAATTAAAGCTGCTATTGATGTGGATTCCTTACAAGCAAATGGTAGAGACATCGCTCATATAGAAATTACCTTTGAAGATGAAAATGGTATCCAAAATCCTATTGCCTCTAATCTTGTAAGTATAGAAATAGAAGGCTCTGCGGAACTTATCGGCATAGACAATGGTAATCCAAATTGCCATGGATCCTTTAAAGGTAACACTAAAACTGCATTTAACGGTAAACTCCTTGGGATAATACGAGCCAAAAAAGATAAAGGGGAAATTACTATTAAAGTCAGTTCAGATGCCTTAGAACCTGCAATAATCAAAATAATTAGTGTGTGAGTCAGTTTTATATAGATATGACATTGCTTGGAGGTGTTTAGCTTGAAAATTGTCGTACTGGATGGATACACGGAAAACCCGGGAGATTTAAGCTGGGAAGGTTTTGAAAAATTAGGTAAATTTATTGTATATGATCGTGTACCTCACCAAAAGGATGAAATTATCAACAAAATTGATAACGCAGATGCAGTTATAACCAATAAAGTACCTATTACTCAAGAAATAATAGCGGCTTGCCCATCTATAAAATATATTGGCTTGCTTTCAACGGGCTATAATGTTGTAGACATAGAGGCAGCCAAGGCTAAAGGGATACCGGTAACTAATATCCCGGCATATGGAACGGATACAGTTGCGCAATTTACTATCGGACTGCTTTTAGAAATATGCCTTAATATCGGGCATCACAATGCAGAAGTAGTTGCCGGTCGTTGGGAAAAAAGCATTGATTTTTGCTTTTGGGATTACCCTCAAATAGAATTAGCAGGTAAAACAATGGGGATTATCGGATACGGTAACATTGGTAAAGCGACCGGTCAAATTGCTTCTGCTTTGGGAATGAAGGTTATTGCTAATAATAAATCTGCTAAAGGAAAAAATCTTGTTTCTTTGGATGAATTGTTGGCTCAATCAGATGTAATTTCTCTGCATTGTCCACTGACACCGGAAAACGAAAAACTTATTAACAAAGAAACTATTGCAAAAATGAAGGATGGCGTAATTATCTTAAATACTGCCAGGGGTGCTTTAGTTGATGAAAAAGATCTGGCTGATGCTCTAAATTCAGGCAAAGTATATGCTGCCGGGGTTGATGTAGTTTCTGTTGAGCCAATAAAAAAAGATAATCCTCTGCTAAAAGCTAGAAATTGCTATATTACTCCTCATATAGCTTGGGCAGCTAAAGAAGCAAGAGCTAGGTTAATGAATATTGCAGTAGAAAACCTTAAAGCATTTATAGATGGCAAACCAATAAATGTTGTTAATAAACCTGTCAGCTAACCAAACAAGTCTATTAAAACAAAATGTAAGAAGCTGTATCTCAAGAGTTGAATACAGCTTCTTGCTATAAAGAATAGACCTATCCCCAAGGGGGTTGTCATGGACGCAACTTTACGTAGAAATACAATATATGAGATAATTAACCTAAGTAATGCACCTGTGAGTGCTTCTTCATTGGCTAAAAGGCTAAATGTAAGCCGTCAAGTTATTGTTGGAGATATAGCACTTTTACGCGCACAAGGACGCGAAGTCATTGCGACAGCAAGAGGTTACATTATTCCCGAATTTATGGGATCTAATCAATATATCGGAAAAATTGCTTGCTCTCATAGTCCTGAAAACACCAAAGATGAGTTGTACATAATAGTAAATATAAAGGCTATTGTTCTAAATGTAATAGTTGAGCATGAATTGTATGGAGAGATTACAGGTCAGCTAAACCTCAAAAACAAAGGGGATGTTGATGTTTTTTTGCACAAGGTTAAATTAACCGAGATTAAGTTGTTATCCGAACTTACAATGGGGGTACATCTGCATACAATAGCTTGCCACGACAAGGATCATTTTGAACATGTATGCCAAGCCCTAAACAAGGCAGGTTATTTATATAGAGATTAGCAGCCTATTGACTTGAATAATCTCATACGATAAAATTTACAGGTGTCAAGACATATGTAAATTTTATTTGGGAGTGATTATTTTGCAAGTAACAGCGCGTAAGTCCAATGTATTCCAGCTAACCGCTACAGCCATTTTAATAGCTGTTGGTATACTAATTCCGATGATAGCTCCAAGGGTGGTGATAGGGCCTGCTTCGTACACTTTGGCAAGCCATGTAGCTATTTTTATAGCTATGTTTATTTCCCCAAAAGTTGCTATAGGTGTTACATTAGGTACTACAATAGGGTTCTTTTTTGGAGGATTCCCTTTAGTTATAGTGTTTCGAGCTGCCAGTCATATAATATGGGCATGGCCCGGTGCGCTCTATTTATCAAGAATTGATAAATTCAACATCCCATGGGTCAAACTACGCATATTTTCATTTATAATTGCCATAATCCATGGTGTAGGGGAATTGGTTGCGGTTATCTTCTTTTATTTTGGTACCGGCTTTCCGGAAGGTGTAGGGGTTGCATGGGTTTTAGGATTCATTGGTTTGGGTACGGTTGTGCATAGTATGGTAGATTTAGAGATTGCCAATGTAGTACGACTTGCTCTACAAACACAAAGACCCTATAGAGAGTTAGCAAGCCGGGCTTCACCCTCAAAAACAAGAGGGTAGAAGCCCTTTTTTAGCCAATTACATCATTTTTCTACTTCAACTCTAACAAATTTATTTTTACCTTTAGATACGACCATTCCATCTGTACAGGCTATTTTTGCATGTACATCTTCTATAACCACATTGTCAATTTTGATCCCTTTACCTTGAACCAGCCTTCTTGCCTCCGAATTTGAAGGAGCAAGCCCACAAATTCGTACTAAATCGCATATGCCTATAGTTTTTTCATCATTTAGCGGAACTAACGCTGTTGCCATTTTATCCGGGATTGCTCCTGATGCTACAGTTGCGTAGCGGGACACGGCTTCTTCAATGGCGGCTTCGCCATGATACATACGTATTATTTCTTTTCCAAAAACACGATGTGCTTCTACAACATCTTTTTGGATTATCTCTTTTGCTTCTTCTTCCGAAATATCCGTTGTCAACACAAAATATTCCAGTAATGCAGAATCAGGTACTCTCATAGCTTTTTCATACATTATGGCGGCCGGTTCGTCTATACCAATATAGTTATCCAGGGACTTACTCATTTTTTCTTTGCCATCTAAGCCCACCAGCAAAGGGAAGGTTATAACTTCCTGTGGAGTTTGGCCATAGTCTCGTTGCAATTCTCTTCCAACCAGCAAGTTAAACGTTTGATCTGTACCTCCTACCTCTACATCTGCATGAAGTGCTACAGAGTCATATCCTTGAGCTAATGGATAGAGCAATTCATGTAAGCTTATAGGTTGATTTTCTTTAAATCTCTTAGTAAAATCGTCACGCTCAAGTGTGCGGGCTAGTGTATACTTGCTTGCTAAGCCAATAACATCAGCAAAATTCATTGCGTTAAGCCATTCGGAGTTATAAGCGATAGTTGCTTTGTTGGGATCTAAAACCTTTCCTACCTGTTGAAGATAGGACACGCCATTTTCGCGTGTTTCTTCTAAAGTCAGTTTGGGGCGAGTTTTGCTTTTGCCTGAAGGATCACCAATCATGCCGGTAAAATCTCCAATAAGAAAGATTATCTCGTGCCCCATATCTTGTAGGGCTTTTAACCTGCGCAAAATAACAGTATGCCCAAGATGTAAGTCCGGGCGGCTGGGATCACATCCCAATTTAATTTTAAGCCGCTTGCCACTGTTAAGCCTATCTACTAAACCTTCTTTTGAAAAAATTTGAACAGCACCCCGCAGGGCAAAATCAATTTCTTGTTGTGTATACATAAACATCTCCTTCTTCATTAGGAATGATTATCAAGAATCAAATTGCTATAATTGACGAATACATCTAGTTCATGTCATAATATACCACAATGAAAGAAATTCCGAAAGATATATATAGCAAAAAGACTCAATCGCTGAATAGTATGAGTAAAATTTGCTATGAAAGAGGTCTACTATGGAAGGGTGGCTAAAAAATGTTTAGTATAGGCGCAATAGGTGCAGGTCATATGGGTATGGCAATATTAGAGGCAGTAGTTGCCCATAGCTCAATTGAAGCTTCTGATGTATTAGTGTATGAATTAAATCCTGAACGAAGGCGAGAGGCCAAAGCACATAAGTTTGCTGCTGCCGGAAATGAGTACGAGGTTTTTGTTAATACAAAGCTGTTGCTGTTAGCTGTGCCCCCACAAGCTTGTGAAGAACTACTTATCAAGTTATCCAGGTATGCAACAAAGCAAGAAGATCGTGAACATAGCAAAGAAGATATCCCTGTAATTATTAGTATTATGGCAGGTATTAGCTCCGAATACATCAGAAGTTATTTGGGTCAAGATACGCCTGTTATAACTTTAATGCCAACCATGGGAATGAAGGTTGGCCAAGGAGCAGCAGCTCTTGCCCATACAAATAATGTCCCTGAAGAAGTGCTTAAATCTATAATGCAAATTCTTTCTGCCACGGGCGAAGCTCTGGTAGTTTCAGAACCTTTACTTAAAGAAATTGTTGCTATAGGAGGTTGTATGCCGGGCTATGCATTTTATCTAATAGATGCATTTGCCCAAGCAGTACAGGAACGAGGTGTCGATTATAGAATAGCGGTTAGAATGGCTGCCAGAGGATTTATGGGAGCAGCTATCCAAATATTAGAGGGCGGCGACCCAAATACATTGTTATCGCATGTATGTACCCCGGGTGGATTAACTGCCCAAGGGGTAGATTCCTTTAGGCAAAACCAAGCGGATGTGTTTATAAAAGATTGCATAGTCAGCAGTATACGTAGAGGATACGAATTGTCAAAGTGAAATACAAAATTAACAAACCTCATGCTATCAGTATGCATGAGGTTTAATTCGTTATTTATGAAATATATTTTTTCATATTTTTAAGTGCATTTTTCTCCAACCTGGAGACTTGGGCTTGGCTAATGCCTATTTCATCAGCCACTTCCATTTGTGTCTTTCCTTCAAAAAAACGGAGATTCAAAATCAATTTTTCTCTGTCATTAAGCCTTTTTAAGGCTTCTGTTAATGACAAATTTTCTAGCCAGCGAAGGTCTGTATTTTTATCATCGCTCACTTGATCCATTACAAAAATAGCATCAGCACCATCATGATAAATTGGTTCAAATAAAGAAATAGGATCTTGGATAGCATCTAGTGCAAAAATTATATCTTCCTTTGGTATCTCCATTTCTTTTGCTATTTCTTCAATAGTGGGTTCTTTGGCATTTTTGGTAGTAAGCCGTTCTTTTACTTGCAATGCCTTGTAAGCCGTATCTCGCAGTGATCGACTAACCCTTATAGCATTATTGTCCCGCAAATAGCGGCGTATTTCCCCAATAATCATAGGAACGGCATAGGTGGAAAATTGTACGCCTTGGGTAATATCAAAGTTGTCGATGGCCTTAATTAAACCAATACAGCCTACTTGAAAGATGTCATCGGCATATTCTCCACGATTATTAAAACGCTGGATTATGCTTAATACTAACCGTAAATTGCCAAAAATATATTGCTCCCTGGCATCTTCATCTCCTTCTAAAATTCTGGCAAACAGGGCTTTTTTTTCGTCGCCTTTTAATACCGGAAGTTTTGACGTATTTACACCGCAAATATCTACTTTATTGTGTTGCATGTCTTCCCTCCCACGTCCGCTACCTGTACTTTTGTTCAGGAGCAGGAATAATAGAAGCTTTTCCCGAAGGAGGGAATTTATGCTTGGTAATTTATGTAAACACATTATTTGCCATTATATTTGACTTTTTAAAAAGTTTTTGTTACACTTTTCTTAATAATGCCATGAAGGTATTCCCTACCCATTGTTTGGTGTAGCGCATGAAGCGCGAGCGGGATGTTTTATGGTATTTTTTTGTTGTTTTTTTATTAAATTTTGGAGGATAATAATTATGACTGAAATGACTCATCTAAAAAAAGTTGTTATTACTGCAATGATGATTGCTTCATGTGTGGTATTACCCATGGCCTTTCATGCTATCCCGGGAGCCGGCCCAATGCTTTTACCCATGCATATCCCGGTGTTGCTTGCAGGCTTAATCTGTGGCCCTGTTTTTGGATTTATAGCCGGATTGATAGGGCCGTTTTTATCAAGCATCCTAACGGGAATGCCTCCGGCAGGCTTTATGCCTGTTATGATGATTGAATTAAGTGTATATGGTGCTGTTACGGGCATTGTAATGAAGCTGGTACATACCGGTCGCTCGTCCTTAGACCTATATGCTAGTTTATTAGTTGCCATGTTATTTGGTCGGATTGTAGCCGGAATAGTCCAAGCACTTATTTTCTTTGAAGGCACTTACACTATGGCCATTTGGATAACAAGTCTTTTTATAACATCATTGCCGGGAATCGTAATACAAATAGTATTTGTGCCCGGCTTGGTTATGGCTTTAGAAAAAGAACGGATCATTCCTTTGCGCTATCCTATACAGGCCACTACCCCGGCACCTGCACCGGCTACTACTTAGATATTGCTTAGCTTATGAGTGATATAGAACGCTATATAAAAGAACAATTTGAGTTGCATCCATCCATGGAACCCCGGGATGTAGCTAAATTGTGTTATCAAGCGGCATTTGGAGCTGAGCATCTACTACAAGACGTAGAAAATGCCAAGCGATACTTTTACAAAGAATTTGAATCGCTTGACCCACAAACAGATACAGACGAACCGCTTGTGGAACCTATAGGCTCCGGAGTATGCAGAATAAACCTTGGAGCTTGGAAAAAAAGAAGCTTGCCTCCGGAACAACTTTTTGAGCTTTTTGTTAAATCTGCCGGTAAAATAAAAAAAGACGAGTCTCAATTTTTGTCCTATTTAGAACAAGCTGAGAGATTCGTCAAAAATAACTTAATAGCTAATATTTCATTTACTGTAGAAGATTGGCACAATTTTATTAATGAATACAAAAAGGGTGGTATACGCCCCGTCCATCATAGCAAAACTTACCGAGAGCAAGAAAAGCCGGCCTATAGGGTAGTAGATGATAGTATATTTAAGCTTTCCGGCATAACTGATATATAAGTGCTAAAACGATAAGCAAGATTGTTATGGTGTTTCAACTCTGATTCCCAAACCGGCTTCCGGTTAGAAAGTTGATCCGGGTTAGGGAAAAAAGTATCTGCCGAAGCCTGAGCTTGTACTTTTGTAATATATGCACAAGTACACTGATCCGGCAACTGCTCATATATAGTTTGACCACCTATTACAAAAACATCTTTTAAATCATATTTTTGGAGCATAGCATTCAATTGAGGTAAAGAGCCACAGCCGATTACCCCATGAATGTTATGCTCCTTATTTTGAAAATTTTTACTATCAAATTGCTTAGACAAAACGATATTAACTCGATTGGGCAATGGTTTTTTACCCGGTAAAGCTTTAAACGTATTATTATGCCCCATGATCACAACCTTATTTGTTGTCATGGATTTAAAATAACGCATATCTTCAGGAATTGAAAACAAAAGGCGGTTGCAGCATCCAATGCCCAGGTTTTCATCTACTATTGCAATAGTGTTCATCTTATGCAAATATGGCAACTATGAATACAGCTTCTTAACCTAAGCATCAGCATAACTATCAAAATAGCCCTGTATTAATACTACAGGGGTGCCTTTATCGCCGCTTCCACTCATTAAATCGCAAAGGCTACCCAACAAATCGGTATATCTACGTGGGGTAGTTCCTTCTTTAGATGAGTTTGTACCGGCTTCTTTTTGCTGAATAATTTCTTTAATAGCTTTCTCTTGCTCATCCTTTGATAATCCTTGAAGTTGAGTATCTGCTACCATTTTCATTTTAATCTCATTGGGTTGACCTTTAAGTCCCGGCGTAAAGCCCGGTGATACCACCGGGTCTGCCAATTCCCATATTCCACAAACAGGGTCTTTAAAAGCACCATCTCCATATACCATAACTTCAAGTTTAACGCCTGTACGGGCTTCCAGTTGCTTTTGCACGTCCAGCACAAAAGCATCACAGTCTCGTGGAAATAATTTTAACTTATCACTTGTAGAAAGATTGGAGCCAATTAGTCCATAGTCCGGGTTAAATCCACTGCCTTCTATTGACTGACTTAATATATCTGAAAGCGCGTAGACAGTCTTGGCTCCGGCCTTTTTTAAACGATTTTGGGTAAGAAACCGAGTGTGTATATCTGCCGCTAAAACATGTGGCGTAAGCTGTAAAATATCTCTGGGGTCTGTAGAAAAATACACCTTGGCTCCAACAGATTCATAAAGCTCAATATAATCTGCACCTGTAAAAGGATGCTTAAAATCTCCGGCTATCTCCCTAAATTTACCGGCAGGGATAGGGCCGCTAGGTAGTGTTTTTAGTTTATCCATTATTTCATCTATCTGTTGCACATCCATAATAGGATTACCAACCTCATCAGAAGGATAGGATAATAAAACAAAGACTTCTTTGGCTCCAAGAACAATAGATTTTAATATATTGAGGAAACGGTTACGTGACAAAATAGGAAAGACTACCCCAACTTGTCCATCAGGGTATTTTTGGCGAATGTCAGTAGCCGCTTGGTCTAAGGTAGCATAATTCCCTTGAGATTTAGCTACTATAGCTTCTGTAACAGCAACTATGTCATTGTTATGCAGAGAAAAACCCTCTGCATTTGCAGCATCAACTACATAATCAGCTACTATCTTTGCCAATGGATCACCACTATTGATAATGGGTAATCTGATCCCTCTTGCTTGTGTGCCTATATAACGCATAACAGTCCCCTCTTTTATCTAAAAATAACTAACATAATTTTTGAACAATTCCCTGGTATTTTAGTTCAAATTTATTCAGATATCAAGAAAAACCCGAAACATCGGGTCTCATTGATAAAACTTTATGCATCTGTAGAGTCTGTGGAGTCCGTAGAATCTGAATCTGAACTATAATCTATTTTAGAGACGGATACTTCATATGCAGTTTTTTCCAGCACCTCGCCACTTTCAAACCGTTTTTGATAAGGACGGCTTTGCATCCGACCCCACACCTTAATGTTGGAGCCTACAACCAGCTTACCAGCATAGCGGGCATTACGCCCCCAAGCTATACAGGGTATGTAGTCGGACTTATTGTAAGAACGGTTAACAGCTAAAAGGATATCAGCAATTTCTCTGCCAAAAGGCGTGGTGCGGTATATTGGAGGCTTGCAAATAAACCCATTAAGATATACATCGTTAGGATTTAGTTCTGATTTTTCTAATGGATCTTGCCCACTTTCCAACAACTCAACATCTCTGGCAAAAACGGTTAGTACCAGCCTGTTTCTGCGGTCAGCTTCTACATAGCTGTTATAGGATCTAATTTGCCCTGTAATGTATATCCAAGCACCTATAGATATACTGGATGTGTCTATTATCCTTTCAGATATAGTTACAGGTAAAATATCCGACACAGAACTTAGACGGTATATTTCTACGTCAAACTTATAAAAGCCCTCGCCATAAACCTCATGGCTAAATTCAAAATCCGAATGCACCCTACCGGCCACGCCGATGTGGTTACTTATATTTTCCAAAATGTTCCCCTCTTTTCTGAAGCCCGCTGAGCACCGTGCATGTAGTATGTTTTAACAATCTATTCATCCCAAACCCTGTTTATGACAATGTAAAAATATCGCATACAGCACATGCTGTAACCGCGCCTAATACATTAAGTGGGTTTACTTCAATTGGGCATGAAACCTTAAACTCCTGCGGCTCGTAAAAGCGTTCTCCTAATGTTTTAAAACCTCGTTGAATGCACACTTGCATGGCTCCGTCAGTAACGCTTGATGCTGTTACGCTGGCCTTGCTGTTAAAGCCATAAGTAATTATACCTCTTCCGTTAGGAATTTGCATAATAGGATTGTCTGCATTTACAATAAATAATTGAACTTCCTTTAACAAATTGTTTGCCTGTGCATTATAATCGCAATTGTCCTGTATAATCCATACCTCAGGCAATGATCTTGTAGATTTTGAAGCATTTTCGTCGATACATACAATTGGAACCTCGTTATTTTTTGAAATTTCATACAAATTAGCTAATGATGTTAAACCTTTCCTTTGGCATATTCGCAAAAATAAAGCCGCTGTTTCGTTCGAGTTGCCCCCTATAATACCTACAGATGTCATTACTGTTCCCCCCATCTTAACTAAATAAATTTTATTATCACTGCATATTTTTTTATTGTCTGCCAACTTATTTTTAGACAGTTGGCCTCTTTTTATGTTAGCGAAAATTTGCCACGCATTTTTCATAAGGAACAGTTCTGTGGTAAAATGCCATGGATATATTCCTAACAATTAAGTATAACATTAAAAAAATATGACTGTTACCCTTGGGGAGAGTATGATGAATCTTTTGAATCTGGATGAAAAAATTATAAGGCATTTTACTAAAGACCTAGAAACCAGCGATAAAACCGTATACGATTTGTTTATATGGAAAAAAGTATCAGTTAAGCTTACCAATTATGCCACCGGCGCAGTTATTTTGGATATGGATGAGTTGGAATTTCCCAAACATTATTCCCAAAGTGCCTGCGATATTATAGCCGGAAAATACTTCCGAAAGAAAGGTATACCCGGAAAACGTGGTGCAGAACATTCTATGCGCCAACTGGTACACCGCATGGTTTCTTTTTGGGTTGGTGCTCTTAAAGACGAAAAAATGCTTTCTGAAAATCAAGCACAAATCCTTTATGACGAGTTGGCTTACATGATGTTGATGCAAATGTGGGCACCAAATTCGCCACAATGGTTTAATACAGGACTATTTCATGCTTATGGTATAACAGGCACAAAGCAAGGTCATTACTACTATAATCCGCAAAAGAATGCTGTTGAGGTTTCTGATGATGCCTACACACGCACTCAAGGATCCGCTTGCTTTATTATTAGTGTACGCGATACTTTGATTGGAAACAAGTCCCTCACGGATCAAATGACTACAGAAACACTCCTCTTTAAGTACGGGTCAGGGGTAGGAACCAACTGGTCGCCTATTAGAGCAAAGGATGAATTTTTGTCCGGAGGCGGCAAATCTTCAGGCTTACTTAGCTTTTTAAAAGTTTCTGACCGTAATGCCGGGGCTATTAAATCCGGCGGTACAACCAGGCGAGCCGCTAAAATGAATATTCTAAACTTGGATCATCCTGAGATTTTAGATTTTATCAAATGGAAGTCTGAAGAAGAGGATAAAGTAGCCGCTTTAGGCAAGATGGGCTATTCTACTGCTATAGATGGTGAGGCTTATGATACTGTATCCGGGCAAAATGCTAATAACTCTGTCCGCATAAGCAATTCCTTTATGTATGCTTTAGAATGGCAAAATGACGCAGAATGGCAAACAAGAGGTCGTATCGACTCTTCTGTAGATAATATTATTAAGGCAACAGAAATTTGGGATGCCACGGCCACGGCCGCTTGGCGTTGTGGAGATCCCGGGGTGCAATTTGATGACACCATCAACGCTTGGCATACCTGCCCTTGTGGCGAAGATGGTAAATTAAATGCAACCCACAACCGCATTAACGCCTCTAACCCTTGCTCAGAATATATGTTTTTGGATGATACTGCTTGTAATTTAGCAAGCATTAATATATATAAGTTTTACGATTCAGCTACCAAAAAATTTGACATTGATTCTTATCTTCATGCTGTTAGATGCATCCAACTGGTATTAGAAGCTACCATTCATTGGGGACAGTTCCCAACTATGGATATTGCTCGTAAATCTTACTTATTCCGCACAACAGGGCTTGGGCTTACCAATTTGGGAATGCTTTTTATGGCTATGGGTCTGCCTTATGATTCAGATGAGGCAAGGCAAGTGGGAGCAGCTTTGTGTTCACTTATGACAGGGCATTCTTACTATACATCGGCTTTGATGGCTCAAAAAATAGGTGCGTTTTCTTGTTATGATGTCAATAAAGCACATATGAACAAAGTGATACGCAATCATGCCAGGGCAGCTTCTTACAGCTCTTCTGATGTTCGTATGGAGGACATGCCTTACAGCCCCGGTATGATAGATCATAATATATTAAAGTCGTTGGGATTAGAAGATTTATCTAAAACGATAAACAAGGTATGGCAAGAAACAATAGAGGTTGGCGAGCAATTTGGATATCGCAATGCACAAGTAAGCGTACTTGCGCCTACAGGAACCATTGCCTTTGCTATGGACTGTGCTACAACCTCCAGCGAGCCATTCTTTAGCCATGTGGTGTACAAAAAGCTGATTGGGGGTCAATATATGACCCTTGTAAATCCGGCTATTCCGGAAGCTCTTAATACATTGGGATACCCCCAAGAAGAAATTGATGCAATTATAGAATATGTAATGCGTAAAGACGAAGATGACACTATAAAAGATGGAAAAATAGAAGGTGCGCCACATCTTAAAGCGGAACATTTGCCGGTATTTGATACTGCCAACAGATGTGGTACAGGCAAGCGATTTATTTCGCCGGAAGGCCATGTAAAAATGATGGCGGCACTTACTCCACATATAACAGGTGCTATCAGTAAGACGGTCAATCTCCCTAAAGAATCTACCATTGAGCAGGTTAAAGAAATATATCGCATGTCTTGGCAAATGGGAGTAAAAGCCATAGCCTTATATCGAGATGGTTGCAAGGTAAGCCAGGTATTAAGTTCGACCAAGGATGCAGCGCAAGAGCGTCCTATTACGGAATATACCTACCAAGAGCTGATAGACTACATCAATACTAAGAAAACAGTGTACAAGCCTAAGCGAGTTAAGCCTACGGGTATAAGATCCGCCAATGTTCATAAAGCGGCTATTAACGGCCTTACGTTATACATTACTGCCAGTTACTACGATGATGGGCGGCTGGCAGAGATATTTGCCACAACAGGACGTCAAGGATCATTGGTTAAAGGGCTTTTAGAAAGCCTGTCTATAACCATCTCTAAGATGCTACAGTATGGTATAGCTCCTAAAGATATTGCTATGATGTACCGTGGCCAAAAGTATGAGCCTAACGGTTTTGTATCAGAGCATCCATATATTAAGCAAGTAGACTCTATATCCGATTTGATCAGCAAAATAATAGATATAGAGATGGGTGATTATACGTACTGCCAAGTAAAACCTGATGATTTAGAAATTGATGAATCCAAATTTGCTGATGTTGACTACTCTGTACTTATTAGGGAATATAATGCAGCAGATTATCTCTATGGGGAAATTTGCCCGGATTGTAAGAGTAACAAACTAGTCAAAAACGGAACTTGTAAAGTATGTACCGAATGCGGAAGCACAACGGGGTGTAGTTGATTAATCAATTCTGTAAAATCGGTTTTTTTCTCGTCTACAAAAGGCAACTGCTATCGTGTCTCTTCCTTATTCGAATAGTACACAAAAAAAGAACCCTTTGAATTGGCAATCAATTCAAAGGGTTCTTTTTTGAAAGACTTCAATAGAATGAGGTTAACGGACAGCTCTAATGGACTAACCTAATATTTAAATCTAAGAAGTGAACTCATTATGCAATTGTTTTTCCAGTTCAATAATTTCTTCACGCCATATTTGCCGCTTAGACTTAATTATTTTTCTTGGATTTTCGTCGGTGGCTACTTCACCATAAACTTGTAAAATTTCTTTTTCCTCCGGTGTTAGTATCTCTATTTCGGATAATGCACTTCTAAAAGCTGTTAAGCCTTGGTTGTCCATAGTTTGCAGAATTGCACCCAATATATTTTCCAAATGTGCAATGGCATGACTATCACTTTGTCTTAATGCAATCATACGGGCATTTATCTCTGCCTCTATTTCATGATTGTCATTGTGTTCCAATTCCGCAGCAACAATTCCGGTTGCCGGGGTTTCTGTCTTATTTGACATAGGTCATTCTCCTTATTTTTTGGTTAGTGAAAGCATTAAGCAACACGGAAGCAAATGGGAACACGTGTGGCGGTGGCTCCCGCAGTATTTGTCAAACTAAGAGACATAGCAGCAACCCCATTTAAGGAAACGACTGCGACACTGGTAGAAGAGCCTCCTCTGGGAGTAACTAGCCACCAATACGAGCGAGTGTCTGTGCCTGCTATAACTTTTACACGTTTCATATTTTGGGCAAATATCGGATATTGAACATATCCTCCCGATCCAAACCCCGGCTCCGGAACCACATTACTACCCCATTGCCTACAGCCATATACTTCAACTTCCGATGGAAGCCAAAGTTCGTCCATTACGCGCCAGTTCCACTGGTTATCATCCGGTAATAAAATGCCTGTAGAGTGGCGTCGCCCCATTAAAGTTTCTTTGGGAGTAATAACATTGCGAACTTCTATTGGGATTTGGCTTAAAATGCCGCCACTTCTGTAGTCTACGGTTGTTGTAGGTGGGCTTGCTCCTGTTCCGTTTGGTACGCTTGTTTGTAGGCTGTTTATAAAAGCATTGGCGTTTGAGGCAAGAAAAGGTGTTGTCATGGAATCAAGACCATTGTTGTAATTAGCGAGATTCCAAGGTATCGGATCAGGCCATAATTCACGGCTGATGAAATCAATTTGGGGTGGTAGTATTGATGCTGCTCTCCCATACCTTTCATAGGTATTTATCCCTGCTACTTCCATGTTGTAGGTATTTCCGGCTACTTCAAGCGGAATAAAATCCCCCGGCAAAATACCTGTAAAATTATTGGATCGTATTCTATTTTGAATCCACGCCCATGGATCACCATTGAATGGTGCATCAGATATTTCTTCTTGGAATTTTATGGTCAAGTCTACGCCCCGGTAAATGCGGCTTAATACTTGCAACGCAGTATTTGTGGCATCTGATAACGCTGCTGAACTCTCTTGTAAATCAGTATCCAGGTCATGGATTTTACTTTCAGTATCAGCATGAAGTTGCTCAATATTATCTTGCACCACATCCAAATCATGAGAAGTGAAATTGCGAGCGATTGGAGTATTTTGAGGCCAATTTAAAGGTACATCTCCATCTGCAAAGGCTCTGGTTACGTTAATAAGTGTATTGTTTGCTATATTTTTGCTTTCGTATCTTATCGTTTCACGATTTCCACCATGTTGCAGCACTGCGATATTTTCTCCCGGTGGAAATATTGCGTCGCTTGCGTCCTCTACATGTATGGTTGTTACAGTTGAGCCAAGCTGTACACTCAATCCGGTTGGTGGGGAATATGGTATGCCCCTGTACATCTTTTGCAATTGTCTCATTGATGAATCAACTCCACTCTGTTTATTGGGTACGTTTGTACCCCTCCGCTACTGTCATAAATAGTAATAACTTCATAAGGTGCTGATGTTTCTTTTGCTGTATCGAATATTATTTGAAGTGCTTTAATATCCGTTACTTCCATCTTGCCATCAATTATTATTTTTGTTGGTTTTGTCATAGTACTAACTCCCTTTCTGCCATTAAAAATCCTTGTACAAAAACTGTGATCAAAACGTAAGCAGGCACATTTGGTCTTATTTCTATTCGATGAAGGAAATTTGTGTTAATCTCACCATTTTGGGCTACCATCCATTGTTGAATTTCATCTCTGAATGTACGTCCTTGCACTACGCGCCTATCTGCATTGTTTATTCTTATAGTAAATGATGTCGGATTGCCTACAGGCGTTATGCCCGCTTCAAGCAAATGTGTATGCGGCATATGATGTTGGTGGTTGGTTAAAGTATGGTGGTGGTTGCCGGTGTCAACGTTTTCATAGCGCAATGTTGCACTGCTAGGTGTCAAGCTAGGTAATCTGCGGCCTGTTAAACTCGGCAAGCTTCGATTTGCTAAATTGGGTAAACTTCGATCCGAAAGACTAGGCAATCTGCGGCCTGAAAGACTTGGTGCACTACCAGCATTCCATGTTCCTAAGCTACCAGGATTCCAACTTATTAAATCTCTTGGAATATATAAGGTATGTCGGATTTCCAAGGAATTCATGCGTTCTAGTAAAAATTTATCATTACCAAACCAAGAACCTTCTTGATTTGACATTATGCCACCATGAGTATATTGGCGTGTAATTTCACCACCCAAACTTAGCGATTCTGGCAATGTCAAACTTGGTAAGCCCTGACCTGAAAGACTGGGCACACTTCCAGCGTTCCACGTTCCCAAACTTCCAGGATTCCATGTTCCCAGAGTCCCAGCACTCCATGTTCCTAAGCTCCCAGGATTCCATATTCCTAAACTTCCCTGATCAAATATTGACGGAGTAAATGTTAACCTAACATGATGAGATCCTGTATTATGCTCTCTTGTCATTAATCCGGTGCTATTTATGTTAGGCTGTTCAGTTGCTCTATTGGCCACATTAATTTCAAACGGCCTAACCTCAACATTAAGCGTCACAAAATTAACAACTCGCATACTACCGGGAATAAAAAGAGGCATATACGCAGCTCTAGTTTGTGTCGCATTTTCAGCGTGGTGATTTTGCCAAAACTGCGTAACTCCTTGAGCATACGTTGCCTCTATTCGTTGCCGATTTCTCAATTGCAAAACTTCATTAGCGATATCTCTTGTCTTATTGGCCAGGGTCAAGGTGCATTTGGGAATTTCTTTATGCTCCCACCTTATGCCTGTTATAAAAGTTTTCTTGAATCCCACTATTTCAGCAAGCTTACCTATAGCCGGAGTGCTAAAAGGATCACCATCCAATTGAGAAAGTTCAACTTCGTATTCCTCAAATGGCTCTTGAGCCTCATTTAAAATAGACTGCCCTATTTCCATCAAGCTTCTAGGGTTTTGTATTCGTCTATCCACAAAAGTACGCTCAATAGCATTGGGATAAAGTCTAAATATCTCCGGCGGCGACTGCAAAAAATCAACACCATTATTTACGCTTGATATCGTTAGCCGATTTACGCCTTCGCCATAGCCATAAGGGTATAATCGCGTACAAACGGTTGTTTGGTCTTGCCTTTTAGTTGCTTTAATTCGATTTTTCCCTTGCTCAATATACAGATCGGGTACAGCATTAGGATGTAGCTCTTTGAGATTTAAGACAAAAGGAAAGCTGCTTGTATCGAATGTCCACATAAAAGGTGCTAAAAAGTGATGTGGAACATCTAAAACAGCAGCTAACAAACTTTCGTCTGTCCATCCATATTCAAAGTTAAAGCGAAAATCACATTCTCCTAAAACCCAATTTCTTATTGGCTGACGGGATAATATTTGACGTATGACGGCATCTGTGCGCCCGACTGTACCTGCACCACCCAAAATTACATCGCCTATCATCAAAGTATCTACCAGCGTAGCCAGCACATGCTCTCCACGATATTCCCAATCTCCTTCCTCGTTTATTGTTTTGCCATTGTACATTATCCTGTACAATTCTCCGCCGGGATTACGAATGTAATTAAATGCTCGGCAGTATTGGTTTTTATGATCATTGTAGGGCAGGGAAAAACTAATATGGCTAATTGTGTTTATTTTTTCTTCTTCTACAATGTTGTAGGCATTTTCCAAATCTGCCAAAGGTTCCATTCGACTATTCAAGATAATTAACTTGTTATAGCCATCTATCATTGTAAATCACATCCCCTTCAAGTCTGGGGTTGCCTTGATGCCCCACATGTAATCGCTGTGTATTGCGATCAAAGTGTATCCAATCGCCAATAAAACGACTTCTTAAATTGATTGTTTGCCCTCTATGATTCAAAAATACAGTGAAATTATTAGAGTCTACCCTCAATTCACTGCCCGGAGGCATTTCTCCACTGATGAAGAATGTTTGATAGCGGCGCAATGCGATACGCAAAAAGTTATTGATAATCTCGTATAAATCCGATTCTTCCCACATTATTTTGCCAACGTGGACATTGCCTTCTAATATCTCTTTTATTTCAAATTCAGTGTAGAAGATTTTTCCTGCATGAGAATTATTTTCAATAACTTCTTTAATATTTGGCAATTGGTACATTATCTTGCCGCTATGCATTTGTCCTGTAACACGCTCTTGCATATTTGACTCGTTAAAGGCGTAAACTAATAATTCAAGAGGTTCGTGCGTGATTCTTTCATAAAGCTGAACTGAATTAGGCAAAATTGCTGAAGGATTTGCTCTAACATCTAGCTGTTCCCTAATTCTTGAAATCACGCTTATAATCTTTGTTTGTCCAATTAAGCCGCCCATGTGCTCATGTATAATTGACTCTGCATCAAGATAGCGATACATGTCGTTAGAAGAATTAAAGCTCATGGTATTGAAACCACCAACATTAAAGCTTGAACCTATAATCCCAAAATTGAAAGTAGAGCCTTTGATTTCAGCTTGAAGGATTTCTGTAAGAGCAGATTCAGCATCCACAAATTTAGTGAGTATAACACCTTCTATACGCTCACTAATTATGCTTGTCGCATTAAGTTCAACATAATAATCATCTGTACCAATGTTAAATTCGCCTAAGTTAAATCTAATCATGGCTAATTATAATGCTTCTTTCTGCGAAGCGTCCTATATAGCCCCTATGAATTTCTTCAGGATTTGGACTTGAATCAAAGGCGGCTATTGCAGCACCTGTTGCTGCCTGCATAAAACCTCTGTACCTCCACATGCCCCAGCGATCTAATGGTGTTGGGAAAGTAACTGTATTTGTGTTTGTTATAGTCATAACTCCATTAACTACATGTGGGGCAGTAAATGTTATAGCAGGACGTGAGTAATTTTCTCCACTAAGTTCACCTCCCCCTGATTCAGGATTTCCATCAAACATAGCAGCATGTGTTGTAAAACCGGTCAATGATTGACCTCGAAGAAGATTTAAATATGCCGTACGGAATTGACGTGAAAAATTGCCACGGCTCCAATAAATTATGTCTCCGGCTAAAATACCGGGCTGTTGATTTGGTCTGATTTCAAGCGGAACGGTTAGCTCGCCCCTAAGCAACATGTTACCCTGTGGGTCGCCCGGTTGTTGTCTATCAAATATACCTATATATCTGACACTTCCCGGTGATTGTGAGGACATTGGCCATGTAATATCTTGTGTATTACTGATGGATAAATGCCCATTAAAGTCCGCTGGAGGTGTAAATGATATTGGTTGTCGTTGATAGCCTTCATACACGACTTCAGCACCCGCTTGGCCTGTATTTGTTGGGTCAGTTAGGAAAAGACCGCAAAACAATTGACCATAACCATTGGTAGATTGATTTTGAAAAGCGTTTAACACTTGCCTTGAAAAAAAATGAGTTGAAAAATACATAAAAATTTCTCCTTTTTATAACAGACTTAACGCTGTTACAGTTATATTTCTCACCGGCACGTTGTTGTTGTTTCTTAAAATTATCAACGTGGGGGTGGATGCAGTGCCATGATAATTAATATCTGTGTACCCGGTAGCTATCCTAGAGATAGTCTGATCGCTGTATGCAAACGGATCACAGAAAAATGATAAATTAAATGTTCCTGTTGGGGTTTGATTGTTATTAAACCCACGGTAATAATAGGCATTTAGTTCTGAACTGTCGTACAAGCTTGCCATATAATGCTTGTACGGCTCAATATCTAAAACCAGCGGGCCTTTACGACTTAGCCAAAGTGTTATTTCTCTAATATCATGTCGGACTTTGGGATCTTTCCAAAAACAATTTAAATTTAAAATTCGATTGTCGTACATGTTATTTTCAAAGTCGTAAGTGCCATGTCGGAAATCTATCTTCTTGCGCCCTTGCCTTTTTGGAGGGCTAAAAAAATCTTGCTCGGTTGCATATATGCCATAATCTTTGCTGGACACTCCATTGTATCTAAATGTAAATGCACTCATATCAACCACCTTCTATATTTCTGCAAATCCTGCACCTCTTAACGTGTCATGTAATCTTTGGGCCTGTTTTCTATTTATCATATCAATGTCTATTTCATCCTCTACAGTCCATTCTTGGTTAAAAATTATTTGGATTGGTCCGGTATCTTTTGCAGATGATACTTTGCCAATGCTGCCAACATTACGTTCAAGGCTACTTAAAGCTGTAAATGCCGGATTTATGGTAGCATTGTCCAAATCTCCAAAAGTGTCCTCTATAGTCTTTTTGATTGTGCCATCCATAGATTTTACACCTGTGACAAAACCTTCACCTACGCCTATTCCAATCCCGGCAAATAGCCTTGATGGAGAGTTCATATCAAACATGTTTTTAGCTGTACGCTCTGCGGCATGGCACATTTCTTTTATTGCAGCTACAACTTCTTGGATGCCTTGACGTATTCCCCGGGCTGTGCTGCTTGCAATGTTTTGTCCTGCCGGGACAAATTGCTGAGTACCAAGGCGTCTTACTTCGTCTGCAAGTCCTTGAATTTCTTGAGCAGTTTCCTGACGTAGTGGTTGTAATTCTGCTACAGCCATTCGGCGGGCTATTTCATGTTGTTCACGCCACAAATTTACATATTTTGTTAGTTCAACATCACTCATTCTGTTTAATGCTGCAATTTCTGTTGCTGCACTTGGCCCCATTTCTCGAAGTTGTTGAAGTAACCCTTCGTCAATAGCCCTTCTGGAAAGAGTATCGATGTTTCTTTCCCAATCACGCATTTGGTTAACTTGAGCATCTAAATTGCCCATAAGCTGTGTGTGTTGTACCTCTTCCCGCTCCCGCAGCTCTGCAAATAAGCCAAAAGTACCGGCTATCGAAGAAGCTCTTCTGTCGATCGCGTCTTGGTATCGTTGCTCGGCCTGCTCCATGCGTTCCATAAGGCGTTCTTGTTCTTGGAAAATGCCACGTTGGAAATTGTAGTACTCTTGTAATTGCTGCTTGTTTTCGTCATACATTCGTTGATTGGCTTCGCTAAAT
>Ga0123355_10001117_pt1 | contig 37133 bp, 44 predicted proteins | sample TergutEmb28metaG_3_FD_89872 | JGI IMG/M metagenome (GOLD analysis project Ga0123355, IMG submission 89872) | Embiratermes neotenicus P1 segment gut microbial communities from Petit-Saut dam, French Guiana - Emb289 P1 | ecosystem: Host-associated > Arthropoda: Insects > Digestive system > Gut ...
AAACTAACCGAACCCGCCGCCGACCTGGCCGCTATTGCCGCTATTGCCGCCAGTTGCAAAAACCTGGCCGCCGACCCCCATATGCTGATTTTTGGCGAAGCCGGGCTGACGGGAGAAGTGCGAGCCGTGGCAAACGCCCAGCGGCGCATTGACGAAGGAGCCAAGCTGGGCTTTAACGCCGCCATTGTCCCCCGGGCCAATTTAAAGGGCCTAAAGCAGCCTGATGGCATGAAAATTTATGGCGTAGGCAGTGTTGGCGAACTTTTGGACCTTATTTTTGTAAAGGAGTAAACACATGAGATATTTACGTATGTTTGCGGCTGTTTTGGCCGCAATAATTATAACCGGATGTGTAAGTCCGGCAGATGCAACCACCACTGATAACGACGCAATTTTCCTGGATGTGCGCACCCAGGAAGAGTTTAACTCCGGCCACATCCCCGGGGCTGTTTTGTTGCCCCTGGATCAAATAGAAGAAATTATTAATTTAATTCCCAATCTTGACCAACCCATATCAATATACTGCCGCAGCGGCAACAGAAGCAATACGGCCCTGGGCATCTTAATCGCCATGGGTTATACCAATGTGACCGATATAGGTGGTATATTGGACTGGACAGGGGAAATTGTTTTAGGAGCTGCCAATGATGAAGATTGATAAGATATTTATTGATATGGCAGATGAGCTGAATTTAGGCGGCATAATTGCGTCGGTAGAGCCGGTATTGGGCGGATATATGCACAAAATGTACAGCTTGGAAACCACCGGCGGCAAATATGCTGTAAAATTGCTAAACCCTGCGGTTATGACACGGCCTGATATATTTGATAACTATAAGATTGCGGAAGATTTGGAGCGAAAACTGCAAAATGCGGATATTCCTATTGTGCCTGCGCTGGAGTTTGGCGGCAAGAAAATGCAGTACATAGACGGCCAATACTTCTATGTGTTTGAGTGGGTGGATGGCGCGGCCACCGAGTCTAAGAAAGTAACAGAGGCACATTGCGAAATTATCGGCGCGATTGTTGCGAAGATACATAAGGTCGAGCAAACTGAAACTCCTTCCAAAGGGTTTACCATTGATATTGATTGGGATTGCTTCATTGAGTTGTCAAAGGAAAAATGCCCGGAGATTACAGGTCTGCTGACGGACAACCGAGAGCTTTTGTACGCGACCCAACAAGACGGAAACGCCGCGCTTAAAGGGCTGTCCAATCTTTCCTGCATATGCCACATGGATATGGATGTAAAAAATGTTTTATGGGTTGGCGGCCTGCCTAAAATCATCGACTTAGAGTGCCTGTGGTACGAAAACCCGCACCTTAACCTTTTCCAGCTGACTCTGGATTGGTGCGGATACATGCATAATGATGTAGATTTTGGCCTGTTGCGGGTTTTTATGAACGCATACATCCGGGAATACGGCGAAATAGGGGCCGACTGGGAAATGTTGTACAATAGCAATCTTGGCATATTTATGTGGCTGGAATACAACACAAAAAGGGCCTTGGGCATCGAATGCAAAGACGAGGAAGAGAGGCAGCTAGGCATAAATATGGTTAAATATTCGATTGAACGGTTGATTTATTATAATTCTATAAAGCACGACCTGCTAAGGGAATTAAACACACTATAAAATAAATTTTTAGGAGGAAAAACCATGGCCGTATTAACAAATTGTAAACCCACCAACGTTTTTAAGTATTTTGAGGAGATTTGCACCATACCCCACGGCTCCTGGAACGAAAAAGCCCTAAGCGATCACATCTACAACTGGGCTCGCGGCCTGGGTTTGGATACCATTCAGGACGAGTTGTTTAACCTCATTATCCGCAAACCAGCCACACCCGGCCATGAAGCCGCACCAACAGTGATAATTCAAGGCCACCTGGACATGGTGTGCGAGAAAAATAACGACGTAGACTTTGACTTCACCACCCAGGGCCTTGATATTTATGTAGACGGCGACTATATAAAAGCCCGCGGCACCACATTGGGCGCCGACAACGGCATTGCTGTAGCTATGGCCATGGCTCTTTTGGCAGATAAAACCCTTGCCCACCCGGCTATCGAGGTTGTCCTTACCACCGTGGAGGAGGCAGGTATGGATGGCGCAAAGGCCATCGACCCCACCAACCTCAGCGGCACACGCCTCATTAATGTAGATTCCGAAAACGAAGGGGTATTTTTGTCCAGTTGCGCCGGTGGTGCCCGTGTACGCATTGCCCTCGAAATTACCCGCCAACCCCTGCCCGCAGTCGATTTCGTGGCATACAACATCAGCATAGGCGGTCTAAAGGGCGGCCATTCCGGCATGGACATTGCCAAAGAACGGGGCAATGCCAATAAAATACTGGGGCGCGTGTTAAATGAAATTGCCGCACCATACCACTTGGCCAACATTGGCGGCGGCAGTAAAGATAACGCCATCCCACGGGAGGCTTGGGCAACGATTTGTGCACCATCCAATGCCAAGCAAGAAATTGAAGCCTTGGCCGCCACTTTAGCTAAGGAATTTGAACACGGCGACGGTGGTCTATTTGTACGCATAGAAGAAACAACCAAACCACAGGAAGTCTTTTCGCCAACCAGCCAAAAGCAAGCCATTGGCCTGTTGCTCACCCTACCCAGCGGCGTGGCTCATATGAGTGCCGCCCTGGCCGGCTTAGTGGAGACATCTAACAACCTGGGCGTAGTTAGCATAGATGACAATGTAATAACCTATACCTGCGCCGTGCGCAGCAGTGTGGAAAGCCGCAAATACGCTCTGATACGCCAAATATCCGCCGCCGCCGAAGCCTTTGGCGCCACCGCCGTACCATCCGATGGCTATCCCGGCTGGGCATACAGCCCAAATTCCGAATTACGTGACATTTTCACCACCGTATATAAGGCCAAATACGGCAAAGATGCCGAAATTTTAGCCATACACGCCGGTTTGGAATGCGGTGTTTTTGCCGACAAGCTCCCGGGTCTGGACATGATATCCTTCGGCCCCAATATGCACGATGTTCACACCCCGGACGAACGGCTGTCCATCTCCAGCACCGCCAATTGCTACGAATTCTTAAAGGATGTACTGGCGGCTATGAAATAATTTCTGAAAAAACCGAAAAATCCCCTAACGTAACCTATTGCTCGCAACGTGGCGTAATGTTGTAAATTAAGGGCAAGGAGGTGATATCTATGTCAAAATACACCACTGGGGAAATGGCAAAATTATGTAATGTGTCGGTTAGGACGGTGCAGTTTTACGACACCAAAGGGATACTGCACCCGTCAGAGCTAACCGAAGGCGGCAGACGGATTTATAATGATGACGATTTGCACAAATTCCGGCTTATCTGCACGTTAAAAGCAATCGGGCTTTCGCTCAACTCCATCAAAAGCGTCTTTGAAAGTGAATTATCAGGAAAAATTCTCACAACATTACTTACCGAGCAAGCCAAATTACTTACTGGCGAAATTGACGAGCGGCAGAGGCAACTGGAAATGATAAGCGCCATCAAAGAAACCATTTGCGACAAAGCCATTGACCCGGCAAATACAATCCTTGGCATAGAAGACATTATGGAAAAAAAGAACAAGGTTCGCAGTAAGAAAAAGTTGTACATGATTTATCTTGGGGTGGGGGTCGCGTCAGCTTTAGGGCTTTTGGTGATGGTGTGGCTGGTAATTTCAAAAATATGGTGGGCACTTGCGGTGTATATATCCGCTGCTTTGTTTGGCATATTAGTAAGTGCTCTTCATCTCAAAGACACCATGTTTATTTGCCCCAAATGCGACTCGGTTTTCAAACCATCACTAAGGCAAGCATTCTTTAGTACCGGCAACCATAAAATACGCTGGATGACCTGTACCGAATGCGGACACAAAGACTGGTGCGTCTTGCGTAAGCAAGCCTAGCAAAAACACAAAAATGCGGGTACACAACGTGCGCCCGCATTTTTTTATTGCGCTATTTTTTTGTCGCCGCCAAACGAATAAAGCCGATATATTCGCCCTTATCCATCTTAAAAATGTCAGTTTCGTCTCCCCAATGGTGCAGACCATGTGCAAGCAATACTTCATCAAAGCGCAGCCACAAATCACAGCCGCCCGGAAGGGTATCCGCCGTGTCTATTGACACAAGCCCGTCTTTCTCCCACAAATTCTTCCACCATGACAAGGTCTGCCATGTCCACAATTCGTCGCCCAGAAATTCCTTGATATAATCAGGAATATCACCGGTAACTTCCTTTGCATATCCGGGAACAATCATACCAATTTGGCCGCCAGAACGCAAAAACTTTAGGATATTTTCCAGATATGCTTCGTCCTGCCCAAAATACATATAGGCATCCACACATATGATGGCATCAAAAAAGCCTTCCGCAAAGGGTAATTTACACGCATCGGCCTTTATGGGAATCACCAGATTGTCAACACCATGCTCTTTGGCGTTATTCCATCTGATATCGGCGGTAGCCCACCCTTCCCACTCATCAAAATCCACAGCATATACCTGCACACCAAATTCGCGGGCAAGAAAAACACTGGTTGCCCCTTTTCCGCAAGCCAGGTCAAGAACACACATACCCGGCTTTAAATCAAATGACTGCACCAAAAACTCTGTCAGCCAAAGGGGATGCGGCCCCATTTCGTTTTTTATAATCCACATAGGGTCGTATTTATTCGAGCGCGAAAACCGCTCACTGTAAAAAATATCGGGGTTGATTTTATTATCCAATGCTATTCCTCCTGTTTTTTGCAGAAGATTAATCGCTTCTAACCTCTGCGTTCTCATCAGACCTGTTCGTAAACCTGCTCACATAATTTCTTTGTCGCTCACGGCTCTCAATGCTTTTTTGAGAAAAACACTCAAAAAAGCATCTGCCGCCTTGCCGCTTGAAGAAATTGGTTCGCAGATTATTAGATTGAATGAAGTTTACGAACAGGTCTATTATATCATGAGCAAATCAATAAAGCCATGAACATTTTGTCGTAATTTTTCATGGCACAACCCTTGGAAATCTACAAAATATCTACCAGCCTTTATGTATAATTATGCCAAGAAGGAGTTGCGGCCGATGATCGTCGAAATTTATGCAGATGTGATTTTTTTGATAAATTTCCTGGCAAATGGCACAATTTTGCACATTGCAGGGGTATTGCGCCGCAAACGGGCCAAAATATGGCGCACAGCCCTGGCCGGTGCTGCCACATCCCTGCTTTACACCGCAGCATTGTTCACCCCCATGGCTGGTTGGCTCAATATCTTCACATCCTTCATCATCTTTGCCCCCGGTATCTTTGCGGCCTTTAAAATATCCGGCCCACGGGACTTTGCCTTTACCCTGCTGGCTGCCTATATTAGCGCATTTGCCCTGGGCGGCATAGCCATGGCGGCCATGTACATCTTTGGCATGGGGGCAGCCTGGTCCTGGTCCACATACAACTTCGCCATGGCACATTTTACCCCACAAAACCTAATTGTGGCTGTGGGCACCAGCTTTATTGTACTAAAATTCGTCCAGCACCACATTATGCGAAGAGCCCTGTCAAAACAGGCCTTCTGCCGCTTCAAAATATACCTTCACGATGGTGTGGTAGAGCTTAATGCTCTGGTGGACACAGGCAACAGCCTGATAGACCCCATAAGCCACAACCCGGTGATAATTGCGGAATTTGACAAAATAAAACCCCTGCTACCCGACTCTGTGGTAGACCTGTACCGCAAGGGCAGCCAAGACGACCTGGCGGCCCTGGCGGCCTCCTTTGCCGCCGGAGATTTTACCACCCGCATACGCATGATACCATATTCCGCCATAGGCAAAAGCGGCGTTATTGCGGGCTTTAGGCCCGACCGAATAGAAATAGCCCAAAAAGAAACCCGGGATGTAATAATAGGTATTTGTGATTTTTCTCTGTCCCGGGATGGAGAATATCAGGCACTAATGAACCCGTTGCTGTGCAGCTAAAATTAGGAGGTAGGGAAAATGGTTTTGGGAAAACTGCTGTCGCATATTAAACACACTATCACCAAAATACGCAATTACATCGACACAAAAAATGCCGAAAGCATATATTATATCGGCGGCAGTGACGTGCTTCCCCCGCCCCTTGCGCCGGATGAAGAGGCGGTACTGCTTGCGCGCCTGGGTACCCCCACCGAAGCCCCCGCCAAAACCATCCTAATAGAGCGCAACCTGCGACTGGTGGTATACATAGCCCGCAAATTCGAAAACACCGGCGTTAATGTAGAAGACCTGATCTCCATTGGCACCATTGGCCTCATCAAGGCCATTAACACCTTTAAAACCGACAAAAAAATAAAGCTGGCCACATATGCCAGCCGCTGTATAGAAAACGAAATATTAATGTACCTGCGCCGCAACACCCGCACCAAAAGCGAGGTAAGCATCGACGAGCCCCTAAACGTAGACTGGGACGGCAACGAACTCCTCCTCTCCGACATCCTTGGCACCGACGTAGATGTCATATACCGGGACATAGAAGACGAAGTGGACAAAGAGCTCCTGCGCACCGCTCTAAGCCGCCTTTCCAGTCGCGAAAAACGCATTGTAGAGCTGCGCTTTGGCCTAATAGGCGACAGCGAAGAAATGACCCAAAAAGAAGTGGCCGACCTGCTGGGCATCTCCCAGTCCTACATATCCCGCCTGGAAAAAAAAATTATCTGCCGCCTACGCAAGGAAATAAGCCGCATGGTGTGACGCACCGACTGGAATATAATCGTAGGGGCGGATTCCATATCCGCCCGTCCACATCCTGACCCAAATTCCTCTCATACCACTTTAAAAAATCCTCCACAAGAAAGTACCAGCCAGCCTCTGATGATTGCTCCGTCAATATCGGGTAATGCACCCACATAAGCCTTTCTAAAATATCATCATAAGCAGAATATGCGATGGCGTAGCTAAGAGCCCTCAAATCGCACCACCTGCTAAAGGTAACAGCGTCCCCAATTTTAAGCACAGTTACATTGGCACGCCAAAAAACATGGTTAAGTGCATCCAGCACCCTGTCATTATCTACAGGCACACGGCCAATACCGTCTCCTACCTTTATTTCGCCGTTTCCAAGATATCTACGTTCGATAGTAGCACTCCAAAAATTCTGCCCCATCAAAAAATTCTTGACAATTTCATAATATTCTCTGTTGCGGTTAAATTCTTCCTCAATCCACCCGACATTCGGCTCCGTGAAAAAAGCTTCGCGAACGCGGGTACTTCTCCTCAGCCACGCGTTAGTATTTTCTGCATACACATACCAGCCGTCCCCTAATAGCGGCCCTTTTTCTGCAGGAGAAGACGTTGCCCAAGTCTCGTGCAGCGAACTTCCATCAATTAAATACACAACGCCACGGGAATTATCCACTATTGGCGCAAGCCATCTCATAAAAACAACAGCCCCGTCACGTCTAAACACACGATACCCTTGCCCTATAAGAAAAAGTATCGCCTCTTGCATTTCTCATCGTCTATCGAAGTGATCCAATGGTCCGAAAGCATAGCCGACCCAACTCCCATTCGGTTATCTCTAACACCATCGCGCGACAAGCGAATACTTCCATACCCCTGCCCGACCAAAAAATCCCTAACGATGATAAACTGCTCCTGGTTGTTGTAAAAACTCCTCTCCAACCTGCCAAAGCTAGGCGGCACAAAAAAGCACACAAAAACCACAGCTGTCACAACAACAAAACCCGCCATAAGCAGCATAATTTTACGTCTTCTGCTCAAAATGCCACCTCCTTTGTTGGTTTTGCATCAACGTTTGTCCCAAAAAACCATCACAGCACCCACCAGTAGCCCTAGGCCACCCAACAATGCAAGCACTGCACCGCCAACGGCATATGCTCTTGCGCTGTTTTCAATAATCAACAAAAATTGCGCCGTATCCATGCTGCCAAAATTGGCCCGCACGGCGTTGTTGCCGGCTGTCTGCGCCATGCCGGCAGAATTAAAGACAAGGATGAGGCCCGTGACAAATACGGTCAGCGATACCAGGGCAACAATCGCGCTAAAGGGTGGCTTCCCTTTGATTTCCATAGTTTGTTCCTCCTTTATCCGGGCAATTGTGCGCCAGAAGCCCGGTACAACAATCGCCGTAGGGAGTGCCGTCCTCGGCACTCCCTTTATATTTGTGCGTCGGCAATCTTCCGGCTCTTTACCCGATAATAAAGCATAGCCACGACCATCAAAAGCCCCACAACACCAAGCGATATTAATGTCCAGCCCCATACGACATTTGCAATATATGCATTTTCTATAAATATCGTATCTATTCCTCCACCAAAAGCATTCCCTTCGCGCCGCGCGATATCTGCTGAATTTGAAGTCAAAAACACCCCACCGACAAGTCCGGCCGCAGAAAACAAAGCCACAGGCAAAATTATTTTTAGGTTTTGTGCGGCCCTTTTAAGATTCATTTCCATGTTGCCCCCTCCCTTTGGCGAGCGAAGAGTCGCCCTACGATATTGGCAACATCCGGCTACCTGGTTTCACAAGCGGCACATCGCCTGCGGCACAGATAGGGCATTTATCCGCCTCATATGACGTTGCCACAGTTGTATACGCCGCAGCGGTTTTTGCGCCAAAGTCCAGCGTGCCGCCGGTTCTGTCCACAATTAAGGCCACGCCAACAAGTGTGCCGCCGGATTGCTTCACAATGTCAATAACTTCTTGCACACTGCCGCCGGTGGTTATCACGTCCTCTGCCACAACAACGCGAGCCCCGGCCGGTATCACAAAACCCCGGCGCAGAGCCATTTTGTCATCTTCGCGCTCGGTAAACAGGCATGTAACCCCAAGCTGGCGGGCAAGCTCGTAACCCAAAATAACCGCGCCAACAGCGGGAGCAATAACAATGTCTACGTTGTCATCTTTAAATTGCCCCGCCAGATGCCCCATAATTTCCGCCACATACGCCGGGTTTTGCAATATCCTAGCCTTTTCAAAGTATTTGTCACCATGTCTACCGCTGGTGTACAGAAAATGGCCGGTCATAAGGGTGCCACTGTCTTTTAAGATGGTCTCGATTCTTTCGTTTGTAAGCATAAAAGTCCCTCCATATCATGTTTTGTCCATTATACCCCATTTGCTGTTGACCCGCAAGGGCTTTGGCGGTATAATGGTGGTTGCGATAAATTTTTGGGGGTTATGTAATGCCTAAGAAAAAAACACCGGCAAGAGTTGAATACACAGAGGGGCCGCCTATTGAAAAAGGTATTGTGGAGGCACTGGAAAGCAATTATATGCCATATGCCATGAGCGTTATTGTGTCCCGTGCCATACCGGAGATTGATGGCTTTAAACCCGCCCACCGCAAGCTTTTGTACACCATGTATAAAATGGGCTTGCTGACGGGGGGGCGGATGAAAAGTGCCGACGTGGTGGGCACCACCATGCGCCTTAATCCCCATGGGGAGGGGGCTATTTACGAAACATTGGTGCGCCTGGCGCGGGGCAACGAAAGCTTGTTGCACCCTTTTGTGGACAGCAAGGGCAATTTTGGCAAGGTATACAGCCGCGACATGGCTTATGCTGCCAGCCGCTACACAGAGGTTAAATTAGCCACTATTTGTAATGAAGTTTTTAGGGATATAGACAAAGATACGGTGAAGTTTGTAGAGAATTATAACGGCACCATGACAGAGCCTGTGTTGCTGCCCACAACCTTCCCAAACCTACTGGTTACGCCCAATACCGGCATTGCCGTTGGCATGGCCAGCAATATATGTTCGTTTAATTTAGAGGAAATTTGTCGGGCGGTTATCACGTTGATCAAAAAAGGTAGCGATGCTTTTGACCCCGTTGAGGAGATTGCCGCGCCTGATTTTTCTACCGGTGGCGAATTGTTGTATAACCGGGACGAAATGGCCAAGATTTACGAGACCGGGCGTGGTAGCTTTAAGGTACGGGCCAAGTATCGTTTTGACGCTGCAAATAGCTGTATAGAGGTATACGAAATCCCATACACCACCACTGTTGAGGCCATAATGGACAAGATAACCGCAGGGGTAAAGGCGGGTAAGCTGAAGGAAATTACCGATGTGCGGGACGAAACCGACCTAAAAGGCCTTAAACTGGCCATAGACATAAAAAAATCCGCCGATGCGGATGTGGTGATGCAACGGCTGTATGCTGCAACACCGCTTTTGGACAGCTTTTCTTGTAACTTTAACTTGCTTATTGACGGGCGCCCATACACAATGGGTATCAAAGAAATTTTGGGCCATTGGATTGATTTTCGCAAAAACTGCATCATCGGCCGCCTAAGATATGACCTGGCCAAAAACCATGAAAAACTACACCTTTTGCAAGGTCTGGCCCAAATTTTACTGGATATTGACAAAGCCATTGCCATTATTCGCAATACCGAGGTAGAGCGCGATGTTATACCAAATTTGTGCGCCGGTTTTGCCATTGACACGGTTCAGGCGGAATTTATAGCAGAAATACGTCTGCGCAACCTTAACAAAGAGTATTTGCTAAAGCGCGTGGCGGAGAAAAGAGGCCTAGAGGACGAAATTGCCAATATAGGCGAGATTTTAGGTGACGAACAGAAGGTTTTGAACATCATCGTCACCGAGCAGCGGGAGATTATTAAAAAATACGGCCAAGAGCGCAAAACAGGCATTATCACCGAAGCCGTGGACATGACGCCCCCTGTCGTTCCAGTGGAAAATTATCCCATCACCCTGTATCTTACGCGGGATAATTATTTCAAGAAACTGCATAATATAGGTCTGCGCAACAACCCGGATATTTATGTAAAGGAAAACGACGCCATAATACAACAAGTTGCCGCGCAGAATATCGACGACATACTGTTTTTCTCCAACAAGCGCAATGTATACAGGTTGCAAGCCCACCAAATAGAAGACGTGCGGCCCAGCCAACTGGGGCTGTTTCTTAACAACCTGTTAACCTGCGATGCCGACGAAAAAATCGTATTTATCGCCGCCACCAGCGATTATACCGGCCACCTGCTTTTTGCCTTCGAAAACGGCAAGGCAGCCCTGGTTACGCTGGAAAGCTACCAAACCAAACTTAACCGCAAAAAACAGGTAAGCGCATATTCCGACAAATCTCCCCTGGTTTTTGCCGAACATTTGCTGGAACACAAGGACTATGTAGCCATACGCTCCGACAACCGCGGTTTACTCTTTAATACCGCCTTGTTGCCCACATACTCCGCCAAAAATGCCGGGGGTGTGCAGGTAATGAAGCTGACCAAACGGGCGTGCATGCAACGCATTGTTAATGCCGCCAAATGCGAGGAGAGCATGGAATGGCTGCGATGTGATAAAATACCCCACAGCGGACAAAGCATGGATGACCAGTTGTCTCTTTAGAAAAAATAACTACCCAACCCGCCATAATAATATCAAACGAATTAGGCCGGTGCGCAAGATTTAAAATTCACCTCCAGCCACTCAATGCCCTTTTTATGCAACCGATAGACCTGGGACGAGGAAAAGCACGCCACATCGGCCACCTCTGCCCAGGTCATTTTATGTATGTATCGGCAAAGAAATATGGCGCGTATGCCCTCGTCCGGCAGGGCCGCCACCATTTTGGCCACCCCAGCCGCTTTTGTCTCCATAAATGTCAAATCCCTGGCATATTCCTCCATAAAGCCCTGCGCGCCGTCTTCATGGCGCATGGCCAGGCCCGCCAGCGCCTCTGCCACAGCCCAGGCTTCTTTTTCCATTTCAATGCTGTCTTTCAGCATTTTTTCGATGTTCACAACATTCTCCCCCTTGCCATATTAGCAAATCATATGTTATAATAATTGGCATAAGATTTACTAATATAATTATACGCGGCGACGGCACTGTTGTCAATATGTTTTTCAACATATAGTGGAGGAATTTTTATGAACAGAGTAAGAGACCTGCGAGAAGCACAACAAATGAAGCAAACAGACTTGGCCGCCATATTAAATGTCTCCCAGGCCACTTTGTCTAATTGGGAGCGCGGCGTACACGATCCCGACAACGAATCTCTGGCCCACTTGGCCAAAATTTTTAATTGCAGCATCGACTATTTGTTGATGCAAACAGAGCTGCGTCAGGTTTCGGACATAGAGGTAATTGTTGGCGACGCAACCTTCGCACCATATTTCCGCGTTATGGAAGACGCAAAAAAATCCGGCATATCTCCACGGGACTTGCAGCGCGCCCTGGATTTTTTAACCGGAGCCGAAGAAAGGGACGAAGAATTTGGCGAATAACCTACTTTCCAAGGCCAAATTATATGACAGCATAACAAAAAAGGCCGCCGGTCTGGGCTTTAACGTATATGCCAAAAATTACAAAATAGATGCCAGGCAACTGGCCATGCAAGTTTGTATTAACCCACAGATACACATTATAAGCTTTGATGAGATAAAAATTTGCGGCATATTATATCGGGGCAAATTTTCCACCACCATTGGCCTTAACGCCCGCCGCTCTGCCGCAGGTAAGAATTTTGATTGTATGCATGAAATCATACACTATTGGCTGCACGACCGGCCAACGTTTTATTGCTTGGACGATACCAAAAACCACATAGAATGGCAGGCCAACGAGGGTGCCGCCCAGTTTTTAATGCCTTACCAAAGCTTTATACCTAATTATTGCCACCTACACGATAAATTCTATAGCCATATGTCACCCAAAGCCGCAGGCGATACACTTATAACCACCATGGCCAGAAGTTATGCCGTAGGCGAAATGTCAATAAAATTCCGCATAAATAGCCTAAAGCAAGAAATAGCCCAATACATAAGTGGCACAGCCATCAAAAATATCAAGATAATGCCGCGACTACAAGAATTATGAATTACTTCGACGGTTTTTGCAGATAATATACTCTCAAATATGATTGGGGGTATTTTTTATGAAAAAAATAGCATGGTGGTTGTTGGGTCTGCTGGCTATATTCGCCTTTGGCGGCTGCACGGCCGCAGGCGGCACAGAGGTCCCGCTGGCGGCTTCTTTGGCAGGCGTGATGACAGAAGGTCTGGCCTTGGAAACAACACCCATCGAAAACGCCACCTTCACCACCAAATATAACGAGAAAATAAAAAACCGCACCACAAATGTAAAGTTGGCCGCAAAAACCATAGATGGCATGGTCATCTACCCCGGCGATGTTTTCTCCTTTAACGAAGCCTTGGGCGATACCACCAGTGCCAAGGGCTACAAGCGCGCCAAAATATTCGTAAAAGGCAAGGAAGAGCAAGGTGTAGGCGGCGGCATATGCCAGGTAAGCTCCACCCTCTTTAACGCGGCGGACTTTGCCGGTATGGAAATTATCGAACGCCACGACCACTCCAAAAAAGTTGACTATGTTGAACTTGGACGCGATGCCGCCACATCCTACGGCGGTGTGGACCTAAAATTCCGCAACACCCTGCCCCACTCCGTTATCATTGTGGCTCATGCAGACAATGGCGAACTTACCGTATCATTAGAGACCGTTAGCAACTAGACCCGTTCGGAAACCTTGTTGAACCAATTTTTCCAAACGTAATCTGCGAAGCAGATTTTTGCTGACAGACGAATTTCGGTGGTTTTCCGAAATTCTGTCGAGAAGCAAAAGGAACAGAAAAAATTGAGTGAAACAGTTTCCGAACAGGTCTGCTAGTTACCAAATATAAAACCCCCATATACAAGGCCATAATCGCCTTATATATGGGGGTTCGTTTTGGGGTAATTAAATATTAAAACTCTTTGCTTGCGGCATTCATAGCAGAAGAACGGAAAGTAACTTTTTTGATGGGCATCTTGTCTTTAAGAAGCTCATAGAAAAGCTCGCAAAGGTTCTCGCAGGTAGAAACCTTTTTGGTCACAACTATTCTGTATTCCGGATACGACCAAGCAAGCTCATGATCTATCTTTTTAAGAGGCGCACAATGTTTTGGATCATTGATGATGCCTTCTTTTTCGTAAACCGCAAGCACCGCGTCAAGCAATGGGTCGCCCTCTTGAAACAGGGTTGCGTGATGGAAGTGATCAGCAACCTCCCAGGCTATTTTTACCCCTTCTTTACAGGCATGAGCAAAGCCTGTCACCGGGTCTACTTCGTCCTCAAGCTCAATTGTCAGCAGGCCGGAATGACCATGCAGATGTTTCGCTTCTCTTTCCCAATTCATAAATCTGTGGGCGTATTGAAAATCAAGGTTTATAATGGATCTGTATTTGTTATTTGTCATGATTTCTCTCCTTTTCATGTCGTCAGTAGCCTATTTGCAGTCTTCACAAAGACCACGCAACGTCAACTCAATTTTTTTTATATCCAATTTGTTGAAAGGTGTCAGATTTGCTTTTAAATCAAAACTTGGTATATCAATAAACCCCCTACATTTGTCGCAAAAAAAGTGAAAGTGTTCCTCTTTTTTATGATCAAAATGCATAGCTCCGTCAAAAATCCCAACAGTGCCAATTTCGCCATTTTCTGCAGCGGCGGCAAGGTTTCTGTATACCGTTGCTTTGCTTATTGTCGGATGGGTTTTTATAACTTGCACATACACATCCTCGGCCGTCGGATGGTTTGCAAGACTGTTGATTGCGTCCAGTATAGCCTGGCGCTGGATAGTGTTTCGTTTCAAGGCAATCCCTGTCCCTTTCGTTATTGATATTTTATATTATATGATAATCGTTATCATTTGTCAAGCACTTTTTTAAAAAAGTAAGGTGTGCCATTTTCGACACACCCAATTTATGCGTTTTCATAGCGAGCAAGACTGTAAGCCGGGTTCTGTCGTGGATAATCATCTATCTGGGCCTGCAGTTACCAGCAGGCTCTTGCGGTGCTACGGAAGCGGGACGGGCAGCCCCTTGCGCTTCCTCCCTTGCTCCGGGCGGGGTTTACATGTGCCGCAGCCGTCGCCGGCCGCGCGGTGGGCTCTTACCCCACCTTTCCATCCTTACCAAATATAATTTGGCGGTTTATTTCTGTTGCACTGTCCTTAAGGTCGCCCTCACCGGGGGTTATCCGGCGCCTTGCCCTGCGGAGCCCGGACTTTCCTCACTCCAAACGCCCAAGGGACGCAAGAGCGCGATTATCCGTCTTACTCGCTTGATATTATGATAAATATTTCTCAAATCCGATTTCCTCCAGGCGTTGGGCCTTTTGGATTACGGTTTCTTCCAAATCTTGTGAATATTGCACAATTTTCTGCGCCAAACCAGCATCGGATGTGGCTAATATTTTTGCGGCCAGCAAACCAGCATTGGCGGCACCATTAATGGCCACCGTGGCTACGGGGATGCCCGGTGGCATTTGTACGATAGACAGCAGAGAGTCCCAGCCGCTGAGATTGCTGGACTTCACCGGCACACCAATGACGGGTAGGTGGGTCAGCGACGCCACCATGCCGGGCAAGTGCGCAGAACCGCCCGCACCAGCAATTATCACCCCAAAGCCTTTGCCCGCGGCGTTTTGAGCATATTCGTACATACGCGTGGGCGTGCGGTGAGCAGATACTACGGTCAACTCATATGCCACACCAAAATCGTCTAAAATTTCGGCGGCAGCTTTCATTACCGGCAGGTCAGAATCACTGCCCATAATTATAGCTACTTTTGGTTTACATTCAGTCATTGTTGCCACCACTCTCTTTTGAGATCATTTTCAGGCTATTGCTGGCCAAAACCCCTTTGGCCACAGCATCTTCAAGAGTGTCAGCCACCACGGTTATATGGCCCATCTTGCGCTTGGCGCGGGTTTCTTGTTTGCCGTAAATATGCAGCGTTGCCCCTGGTATAGACAAAACTTCCTCAACACCCTGCACAAAAGCAGGGCCGCTGTGACCGGGTTCTCCCAAAATATTTCTCATAACTGTGGGTTTAAAAAGTGAGGTATCGCCCAAAGGCAAACCGGCAACAGCACGGACGTGATTTTCAAATTGACTAGCGATGCAGCCTTCAATGGAATAATGGCCGGAATTGTGCGGGCGTGGCGCAATCTCGTTTACAGACACACTTTCGTCCTTATGAACAAACATCTCCACACAAAACATGCCCACACCTTCAAAAATCTCCATCACTTGGCGGGCCAAAGCCATGGCCGCATCACGGGTTTTATTACTAATAGTAGCAGGAACACGAGTTTCCTGCAATATTTCGTCCTTGTGGGCATTTTGAGCCACAGGATAAATGGCGATGGTGCCGTCTTTGCCGCGGCAAGCCAAAACAGAAATCTCCATGACAAAATCCACAAATTTTTCAACCATAAGTGGATTTTTTTCTCCATCCAGGGCATTATATGCCTCTTGGGCATGGTCGGCAGAGGCCACATGGAAGTTTCCGCGACCATCATAACCGCCTTTACGGGCTTTCAACATCATGGGGTAGCCGAATTTTTCGCCGGCGGCCACTATGTCAGCCACACTGTTTGCCGCCACAAACTCAGGCGCAGGTGCGCCTTCATCTATCAGACGCTGCTTTTGCGTAAGCTTGTCCTGGATAATTTTAAGGCTGGCGGGGGTTGGATACACCGGCATACCATTCTTTTCTACTTCAAACAAGGCGTCTACATCAATATGTTCAATTTCATAGGTAATTACATCGGAAATTTCGGCAAGTTGTAGTATAGCCTCCCTGTCTTTTAGTCCAGCCACAATATGTTTATCCACCAGGGTGTGGGCGGGGCATTTTGGATCGGGATCAACAATAGCCACATAAAAGCCCATTTTTTTCGCTTCCAAAATCATCATTTTACCCAATTGGCCGCCACCAATTATGCCAATTTTTGTTGAAAGTGCTGAAGACATAATGACCTCCTTTATCTAATCAGAAAAATTAAAGCCCTCCATGGAAGATCCACGAAGGGCAATTGCTATTAAACCACCAAATATTAAAAAACAATATATATGAACATAATGTTTTATACTTTGTGAATTAAAAGCATGGGCGCGGTAGATTAAGCGCGGGATACATTGGCCGCTTGTGGGCCTTTTGCACCGTCAACTACCTCAAATTGAACTTCTTGGCCTTCTTCAAGGGTTTTGTAACCGTCAGAATTAATGGCAGAGAAATGCACAAATACATCATCTTCACCTTCGACGGAAATAAAGCCAAAACCTTTTTCCGAGTTAAACCATTTCACGATACCGTTTTTCATTTGATAGTCCTCCTACATTGCAAAAATTCTCGTGGTTCGCCACGTTACACCAGTAAATACTATCACAAAAAAAAATCTTTGTCAAGAATTTTTTTTAATTTTTAAAATGCACAAAATCCGCCCGTAAAGCGGCCTACATAAAAAGGAAATAAAATCCACCAGCCAGTAGCGCAACAACCGCTATAATTGACAGGCCGGGAAACGCCCAAGTAAAGAGCATGCCCGCTGCCATAGAAAGCATCACAAGGCCGCCCACACGGCGCAATTGGCCGGGTCTGATGGGTTTTCTGCCGTGTCTTTTACTCACATAATCACCCCTTGGCAGTATATTCCAACCTCTGCCAAAAAATGTGTCACGTGGTTTTTGTGCAAATTGCCAAAAGCAGCCCTTCCGCCACTGTTACACTTGCAGTATTTTCAACAAAAATATTGCTGATACCACGAGTAGTACCAATATGCAAAACCTCATCGCGTAACGGATATTTCAAACCGGCCGTAGTAACACCACTAGCCGCAGATGTCAGCGGAATCAATGAAATAGTGTCATAACTCTCTCGGGTAATCTCAGCAACTTCGTGAATTATCATGGCTTTGATAGCAAAATCTACCAACGAAGCCTTCACTTTAGATTTAACAACAGGTATCAACGCATGAATGTTACCCAAAAAATGATCAACGCGGCCACCAAAAGCACCCAAAACAATGATTTCGGCGGGATTTTTGGTCATAGCTAACCCAATTGCCAGTTCCAAATCCGTAGATTCTTTAGCCGCCGGAAATTTCTCAAAAACCACATCCATATCCTGAAAATACGCCAAAACATCGGCATCAATAGAGTCCAAATCCCCCACAATTACATCAGGGCGTATGCCTAAATTCATTCCATGACGGCTACCGCCATCACAAAATATAACAAAATTTGCTGATGCAGCAATATGCCCGGCAAAATCCGCACAGCCCACCTCTCCATTGGCAAAAATAACTATTTTCATTGATATTCCTCAAGAATTTTCATGAAATTTGTCGTGGCAGTGCGAATGTCTTTCTCGCCAAAAATCGCGCTGCCTACCACAACTATATTCACCCCTGCATCCAGCACATCTTTTATATTGGAAAGAGTGATGCCGCCGTCTATTTGTATATCAAGATCAACACCGATACTATTTGCATGATTTCGCAGCTTTTGCACACGGCGCAGGCTCTCTTTAATAAAGTCCTGGCCACCAAAACCTGGGTTTACAGACATTATCAGCACTTGGTCCACATGTGGCACAAATTCATAAACAGTGCGTACCATGGTATTGGGCTTTAAGGTAAGCCCAACCCGCTTGCCCGTCTGCTTTATCAAGTCTATTACCTCTAAAACATCAGCGGCGCTCCAACAAGATTCCACATGAAAGGTGATAATATCCGCCCCGGCCTCCGCAAAACGTTTCACATAGACCTTTGGATTTGATATCATTAAATGGACATCAAAAACTAAATCCGTATTTTTACGCAAAGATGTAATAGCTGGTAAACCTATAGAAATATTTGACACAAAATGCCCATCCATTACATCCAGATGCACCGTGTCTACACCCGCCTGGGTCAGCATTTTTAGCTGGTCGCCAAGCCGTGAAAAATCCGCCGACAATATAGACGGTGTTAGTTTTATCATCTATCTTTTCCTCCAGTTGTAACATACCGTGTGTATCTTTCATACCTATCTTCATCAATATCAATACCTACCATGGCCTTTACAGCACAGTCATGTTCGGTTATGTGGATACAATCTATATAATAACATTCGCCTAAATACGGCACAAACTCCGGGTAACAATATTGCAATTCCTCTTTTTCGATGTGAGCAATAGAAAACGAAGTGAAACCAGGAGAATCGACCACAAAAGTATCCGCCGCCACTTCCAGCAAAGAGGTGTGACGAGTGGTGTGTTTACCCCGCTGTATCTTTTCGCTAAGTTCACCCACAGCAAGAGAATACTGTGGGTAAAGTGCATTTAATATGCTGGACTTACCCACCCCCGACGGCCCCGCCAAAATAGATGTCTTGCCAACCATGGCTTGCCGAAGTTCCTCCAGACCGATATTTTTAGCAGCACTAACGGCAAAAACACGATACTTGGCCATTTCGTAGGACTTTACCACAGCCATATACCCGCCGCTTTCGTCCAATTCTAACTTATTAATACACAAAATTGCCGGCACACCCTGTTTTTCACAATTTATAAGGAAACCGTCCGTTACTTCAAAGCTAATAGGCGGCACAACAGCGCATACCAGCACAACCTGGTCTACATTAGCAACTTTTGGCCGCACAAGCTGGTTTACACGAGGCAAGATCTTTTGCAAATACCCCATCGCTTTGACGGCATCCACCACAGAAATCTCCACAATATCGCCTACCAACGGCGATATGCCCTCTTTGCGAAAAAGCCCACGCGCCTGGCACACAAACAAGCCGTCGGCGGTCATCACATGATAATTACCGCCGACGCCCTTGATAATTCTGCCTTGTATATTAGTTTTATCCACCAAAATGCACCGGCTCTTGCCCCACCTGTATGCCGTCAATAATAATAACAAAATGTACCAACCCCGTACCGCTAACCGTAACAGGCACAGGCAAATCTGCCGATGTTACACTACGCGCAAACACAGGCGTCATCGTGCCGTCAGGCATAATCTGGCTTAGGGTAAGGGTGACAGTTTCACCCTGAGGGATGGAAGGGTTAAGGTTAAGCGTCCGCGTGCCACCCGGCACTTGGGGCGGATCCTCCACAACAGGAGGCTGGGATGTATCCGGCTCTTCAGGTGGATCTTCTACCGGCAGCTCTGGCTCGGGTTCCGGCTCGGGCTCGGGTTCTGGGTCAGGTTCCGGCTCGGGCTCCGGATCAGGTTCCGGTGTCGGAGTAGGCTCCGGCGTTGGCGTTGGCTCCGCACCAGGCGGTTGCAGCGTGCCTGATGACACCACAAAATTGACGATGGTATCGGAAAAAACCTGCGCACCCTCGGCTATGCTTTGGCTTATAACGGTGCCAAGACTATACACCGGGCTCGGCATAGACGTTACTTCGCCAATGGTAAGCCCCGCCCGCAAAATTTCAGAGCGGGCCGCTTGCTCCGTCCTGCCAATAAGCCGCGGCATTTCTATCATAGCAGGCTCATCGCCCAAACTTATCACAATATATATATGGGTGCCGTAGGCAACAAGTTCACCTGCCGCCGGATTTTGCGAAATTATATAGTTGCGAGGTACATCATCACTGGGTATCTCATCTTCTTGATATAGATAAACAGGCAAATCTAATATAATATTAACCGCGTCATCCAGATGCACGCCAACAACATCCGGCACAGCCACCATTCCGGTACCCCGGCTTACAATAACCTCTACCACAGCACCGGTTGCCAAATAACCACCGGGCCTAAAATTGGCCTGGGTTATATATCCTTCATCAAAAACCTCGGAAAATTCCTCATCAACCACTAGCAGTACAAGACCGATGGATTCCATCTCCGCCTTTGCGGCTTCAAGCGCCACGCCTTCAAGCACAGGCACGGCCACCATACCATTGTCGCCATTGCCGGACATAAACACCGAAAGTAGCCACGCCAGCCCCGCAATAACAATTATGGCGGTAGCCACGCCGCCCAATATTATAAACCGCTCCTGCTTTTTGTTGTTAGGCGGTTTTTTCACGGCAGGCGGTCGGCTTGTATCTTTTGCACGCGGCTGGGCGGTTGGGCCTCCCCGCTCATGCACAACACCGGCACCTGCCTGCGTATCTCCTTCGGCGGTACATTCCATAATGGCCCGCTGTATGCTGTTGTACAGCGAATTCGCGCTTTGATACCGCCTAAAAGGCTGTTTGTTTGTAAGACGCAGAATAATTTCCCGCACGCTGGGCAGCACATCCGGGTTTTTCTTGCGTATATTGGGAAAAGGCTCCTCCACATGCAGCATGGCTATTTCGTCGGCGTCGTCACTGTCAAAGGGCAGCTCTCCCGTCATCATTTCGTACATCACAATGCCCAGAGAATATAAGTCGCTGCGAGGGTCAACAGGGTCGCTGCAAGCCACCTCCGGCGAGATATAATGCACACTGCCCATGGTAGAAAACTCGTCATTTTTGCGACGGTTTTCCTGGGAGCGGGCAATGCCAAAATCCGCCACTTTAACAGACCCATTTGGCATACACAATATGTTTTGAGGCTTAACATCCCTATGGATAATGCCATTTTCGTGTGCATGCACAAGGGCGGCGGCAATTTGGCTGGCAACCCCCAGCATGGTTTCGTTGCTAAAGGGTGCTTTCTCGGATATAAGCTCCTTCAGGGTTTTGCCGTGGATATATTCCATGACAATATAGTTGATATCCCCCTCGTTGCCCACATCATACACATTTACAATATTTGGGTGATTAAGGCTGGCAATGGCCCGGGCCTCAATATCAAAACGGTTTACAAAATTCGCATCGCGGATATATTCCTCCCGCAACACCTTAACCGTCACATTGCGCTGCAGTTTTTTATCAATAGCCCGATAGACAAAGGACATGCCCCCTGCCCCTATTTGCTCCACAATTTCATATCTATCCGATATTATTTTTCCAATCTCAATTATCATTCTGCCATCCACCCCGCTACAATCACAGATATATTGTCATCGCCACCGGCTTCAAGAGCCCTGGCTACTAAATTCTCGGCTTTATCGGCCATTGTGTCGGCCGTTTTCATTACATCCAAAATCTCATCATCCGACAGCATATCCGTCAGACCATCAGAACACAAAAGCACATTGTTTATGCCGGCAATGGAGATATATCCCTTGCTAATATCCACATCCCGGTCGGTACCTACGGCTCTTGTAAGCACATTTTTTTCCGGGTGGCTACGGGCTTCGTCTTTGGTAATTTCGCCCTTTTCCACCATATCAGCCACCAGGGAATCATCCCGGGTCAGCTGATGCATTCCGTCGTCACTTATAATATAAATACGGCTGTCCCCCACATGGGTGTAATATAAGTTTTCATCATCAGCGCAGCAGGCAGTAAGTGTAGTACCCATGCCGGAAAAACTGGCAACCTGCCGGGCACCTTCATAAATACGCCCATTAGCAAAAGCCAGCCCATCGGTCAAAAGATCCTGCACCAGCACAAAATCGGTATTTTCTGCAAAAAATTCGCAAAAAGCCAAGACCGCCTGGCCACTTGCCACTTCTCCCGCATTATGGCCGCCCATACCATCAGCCACCACAAAAAGATTGGACAAAGCACCCAACCCATCATTGTTTACATAAATTGCATCCTCATTGTTGGCCCTAATCTTGCCAACATCGCTTTTTCCATAGCCTATCACATTATAACCTCATTTGTGTGTCTGTTTACAGGGCGGCACCACCGACCCCATTACGCATTATGCTCATTACGCAACTGCCCGCACGCCGCTGATATATCACTACCAAGCCCCCTGCGCACAGTTGCCTCCACACCACTTTTCTCCAGCACCCCAGCAAAAGCTTTAATCACCGCGTCACTACTTCTGCTAAGCCCTTTTTCGGCAACCTTGTTGGCCGGAATAAGATTAACATGGCTTTTCATACCCGCAAGCCGCTTTGCCAACTCTTTGGCATTGCCCTCGCTGTCATTTACGCCGCTAATCATAATATATTCAAAACTAATACGGCGCAAGGCACTTTCATATGCCCTACACGCCTCCAAAAGCTCATCAATACCATATGTGCGGGCAATGGGCATAAGCTGACGGCGTATTTGGTCATTTGGAGCGTTCAACGAAACAGCCAGCGTTATTTGCAAATTCTCTTCCATCAAATCATAAATCCTTGGCACAATACCACATGTAGACAGGGTTATGCGCCGTTGCCCCACACCTGCGCCCCGTTCATCACCTATCAGGCGTATAAACCGCATCACATTGTCATAATTATCCAGCGGCTCTCCGCTGCCCATTATAACAATATTACCTATGCGCCCGCCGACATCACGGCTTGCGGCATAATATTGGGCGGCAATTTCCCCGGCAGTAAGGTTGCGCTGCAACCCACCAATGCCGGTTGCACAAAAAGCACAACCCATGCGGCACCCCGCCTGGGTGGATACACAAAGGCTTTGGCCGTGTTTGTATGTCATTAACACAGTCTCTGCATACACCTTCGCATTGTCCATTATACCATTTTTATGCAGTTGCATCAAGTATTTTCTTGTGCCGCCATCTGTAGACTTTTGTACTCGCACACATGCAGCGGTAGGTATTTCAGCAATTTGCCCAATTTTTCGCCGCAATTCTGCCGATAAATTGGTCATTTCGTCAATATTTTCAGCCCATTTACCATGTATCCACTCAAAAATCTGCCTGGCACGATATGGTTTTTCGCCCATATCTCCCACAAATTGCTGAAGTTCGTCAAAACTCGCGCTACGTATATCAAATTTCTCCATAATCTATCCCACTCTCTCAAAAATAGCAATAAAAAACCCATCCGTGCCAAAATATTGCGGCAAAATTTGTATATATCCATCCTGCGCTGTGGCAAACTCTGCCACAGCAGGCACCCGGTCGCTAAAATCCGCCGCCGCAAAAGGAAAAGTAGCCAAAAACCAATCCCTCATATCCTCATTTTCCGCCCGGCTTATGGTGCATGTGGCATAAAGCAGCCTGCCGCCGGGCCGCACATATTGCCAGCTTGCCGCCAAAATTCGCCGCTGCAAATCAGCAAGTTCGGCCACACTCCCCTGCCCCTTACGCAGCTTAATATCCGGACGCCGCCGCAAGGTCCCAAGACCACTGCACGGCGCGTCTACAATAAGCAAATCCGCCGTTGCCCGCATATTTTCGTCGAATATTGTCGCGTCATCATACCCGGCCGTAATGCCCTTCAAACCCAGCCTTTCAGCTCCGCGGCGTATCATCTCAACTTTGTGCTCATGTATATCCCCAGCCAAAATTTCTGCTCCCGGCGCAATATACGCCGCCGCAAAAGTTTTACCTCCAGGTGCAGCACACAGATCTATAATTCGTTCGACATCAGGGGTCACAGCCGCCTGTACAGCCAGCATCGCCGCCTCGTCCATCACATGATACAACCCACCAGCAAAAGACGGCAAAACCGAAATATCAGAAGTTTTTGACACAGTTAGCGCATTTTTGGCAAGTCTGCCATCAGATACTTCCACACCCTCTGCTGCCAGCATTTCTCGCAGCTTCTCCACGGTAGTTTTGCCGGTATTTACACACAAACTAACAGACGGCGGCCGACAAACTTCCGCAAGCAAAGCATCAGCATCCGCCAAGCCCAATTGCTCCACAAAATGTTCTGCAATCCACCGTTGGCAGGAATATTTAATCCGCAAATGCTCCACCGGGTCGGCTTCATAACTCGGCAAAATAATATTCTCTAAATTACGGGCAATATTGCGTAAGAGCCCATTAACAAAACCGGACAACTTAGCAAAGCCCATTTTCTTAGCCAAATCCGTGGCTTCGTTACACACGGCAAAAACCGGCACCTTGTCCATAAATTTCATTTGATACACCGACACCCGCAAAATACCTAAAATGGCGGGTTTCATCCGCATTGTAGGTGTGTTGGAATATGCATCAATAATATAATCCAATTGTATCAAATTCCTGATGCATCCGGAAATAATTTCCGTCACAAATGCCTTGTCAAGGCGGCTCAAACCCTCTTCCCGCCCCAAAATACGCCGCAACGCCACATTGCCGTATGCATCGCCGCCCAAAATCTCCATCAAGCCTCGCACGGCAATCTCCCGCTGGCTGCGCATGGTCATTCCTCCGTTTCTAATTAACATCTTATAGGAAAATTGTGCAAAAGTCAACTTGCAACCGGCAAAAAAATGTGCTAAGATAGATGGATTAGGAGGGCTTACAATGATACGTAGCATGACAGGTTATGGCAAAGGCGAAAACCAAGCAGACGGCCGTAAATTCGGTGTAGAAATAAAAGCCGTCAACAACAAGTTCAGCGAATATCACATACGCCTGCCCCGTTTTTTTAATCCCTTGGAGGAAAGGCTGCGCAAACTGCTCTCCGCCCACATTTTCCGAGGTCGCGTGGATGTTAGCGTTAACTTCAGTTCTGACGCCGCCCGGGACGCCAAAATAGTCTATAACCAGGCCCTGGCTCAGGCTTATCACGGCATTTTGGGCCAAATATCCGAAAAATTCGCCCTGGCCCCCGATGATTCAAAAAAACTGGAGCTTATCGCCCGTTTTCCCGATGTTGTGGAAATTGAGCGGGAACTTGGCGAAAACGCCCTGGAGGAGCTGTGGAGCGAGCTTTCTGCCGCTGCAAACCAGGCCATAGACAACTTTTTGACCATGCGCCAGCGTGAAGGGGCAGCTCTTTGCGCCGATATCCGCGACAAAGGCCGCAAAATAGAGGGTTTGCTAACCATAATCGAAGAAAAAGCCCCATTGGTTGTAGAGCACTACCGCGAAAAGCTGAAAAAACGCATGGAAGAGGCCCTGGGCAGCATAGCCGTTGACGAAGCCCGCTTTCTTAACGAAATAGCCCATTTCTCCGATAAATCAGCCATTGATGAAGAAATAACCCGCCTTAAAAGCCATATATCCCAGCTTTACCAAATATTAGACGAAGGCGGCACCATAGGCCGCAAGCTGGATTTTTTGGCCCAAGAAATGGCCAGAGAAGCCAACACCATCGGCTCCAAAGCCAATTCTGTTAATATTTCCAAAGTCGTCATAGAATTAAAAGGCGACATCGAAAAAATCCGCGAACAGGTGCAGAATATTGAATAAGGCCGACAAAATGCTCACACTATATTTTTCCGGCACAGGCAACACAGCCTACGTGGCCAAAATGTTAAGCCAAAAAATGGGCGCAAAATGCTTGTCCATAGAGAGCGACGCGGATTTTGCAACAGAAATATCAGCCCACGACACCATAGCCGTGTGCTACCCTATTTACGGCTCCCGCGTGCCCCTTATCATGCGCCAATTCGCCGCCCGCCACACTTCGGCACTGGCCGGCAAAAAGCTGGTCATTTTGGTGACACAGGTGGCATTTTCCGGTGACGGGGCCAGGGCTTTCACCTGCCTTTTCCCCAAGGGCCATTTCGACGTAATTTACGCTGACCACTTCGCCATGCCCAACAATGTCAGCAATTTTGCTCTTCTCTTCCCGGTTAGCAGTAAAAAAATCGCAAGGTATATAAATAGAGCGGAAAACAAAGCAAATCGCATACACCTTGACATTAGCAAAGGCATCATAAAGCGCCGCGGCTTCTCCGTGTTTGCCAGGTTTTTAGGCGGCATACAGGGCAAGCCATGGCCTGCGATAGAAAAACGCGCGCAAAAGCGTCTGAAAATACATGAAAACTGCACCACCTGTGGCCTGTGCATCGCCGCGTGCCCCATGAAAAATCTGGAAATATCAAGCGGCACACTGATACATAAAAACAACTGCACCCTATGTTATCGTTGCGTAAACCTGTGCCCACATCGGGCTATATCGGTCTTTTTAAAAAGCAAACCAAAATGGCAATACAAAGGAATAAACCATAACTTATAGTATCTATCAAGGACGGTGTGGCAACAATGGAAGAAGGAATGCTGCTCATCATATCCGGTCCATCCGGGTCCGGCAAGGGCACTGTTACCAAAAAACTACTCCCCAGCCAGGGTTATGCCCTATCTATCTCTATGACAACACGACAAAAACGGCCTGAAGAGCGCAACGGCACGGATTATTTTTTCTGCACTCCAGAGGAATTTCACACAGTGCGTGATGCTGATGGTCTGCTAGAACATGCCACTTTTAGCGGCAATTATTACGGCACACCAGTGTCTTACGTAAACCAACAAATAAACGAAGGGCGTACGGTTGTGCTGGAAATTGACGTCATCGGGGCCCTGCAAGTTAAAAGCAAATATCCCGAAGCCGTGCTGGTTTTCCTTATGCCGCCTACTTTTAGGGAGCTGCGCCACAGGCTGGAATGCCGCGGTACCGAAGACGAAGACGAAATAGAGCGGCGCTTTCGCCGGGCCTGGGATGAGGTGGCCATGCTGCCAAAATATGATTATTTGGTAATAAATGATGCTATAGACCAGGCCGTAGAGGATATTAATCTCATCGTATCAGCAGAGCGTCTTAAACCCCGCCGCAGCAGCGGAAAAATCAACCATTTTCATGATAATATTAACGGAATGTAGTGGCGCGTTATGCGCCTGCCTAAAAAAGGAGAAATTATATGTTAAACCCATCTTACTCAAGCCTTATCAGCATCCTCAACCAAGACGCCAATGCCGACCAACGCATCACCAGCCGGTACAGTATTGTTATTGCCGCCGCAAAACGCGCCCGCCAAATTGTGGCCGGTGCCGAATATCAGTCTCTGGGCGTCAATAGCGACAAAGCCGTATCCATCGCCATTAACGAGATCCAACACGGCCATGTAAAAATTGTGCCAGGCTCTGTGGAGGCCTGGAATTTGGCCAATGTAGAACAAATACCCCAAAACATGCCCGTGGTTATTGACGATGGTTTTGTGTCAGAAGACACAGCCAGCAATTACGATAATGACGACGAGGATGCCGCTGTGGATTATGACCAAGATGGTGATTGGGACGAAGACAACGAAGATTCGGAAGACGATGATGAGGATGACAACGAGGACGAGTAATGGGTAAGTATGCCGAAATAATTATAGCCTCTACTGCCAAAGATTTGGATAAACCCTTTTATTACGCCGTCGGTGAGGATTTGCAAGGCAAGCTCGCGCCGGGGCATCGGGTTTTGGTGCCCTTTGGCAAATCGCGTCAAGTAGAAGGTTATGTGGTAGATTTTACCGACACTATCAGCTTTGACCCCGCAAAAATCAAAGAAATCAGCGATGTGTTGGAAACTTTTCCTATATTTTCACCCCACATGTTGGAGCTAGCCCGGTGGATGGCCACAAAGTATTCCACACCACTGGCTGTATGCCTTAAAGCCATCATGCCCGCAGGTATCGGCATGAAAAACGACTATATAGCCGAAATTGTTCCAGAAAGTGACGCAACTGTGCGTGGTAAACAACGCCAGGTATTGGACTATTTGACCGAACATGGAGCCGTAAGTCAGCGGGAACTTACCGAAAATTTCGGCAAAACCGTAGCAGTGGCCATAAAAGCACTGGCGGACAAAAATATCATCAAAATCCGCCACATCTATGATGCTAAAGACTACACATCCCGCATAAACACGGCGTTTCTTAATGACGATGCCCTTGATTTTGAAGACAGCTTTGCCGCCGCCTTAGAGAAAGGCGACAAGCAAGCGGCAGTGCTGGAAATGCTGCTGGAAGCCAAAAGTCTGCCCGTGGCTGATATTCAGTTGCGCTTAGGCATATCCCCCTCCCCTATCAAATCTCTCGAAACCAAGGGTTTGTTGCGCCTGGAAAAATTGGAGATACGACGGGAAATACTTACAGATGTGGCACCTCAAGAGCCCTCTGAATTAATTCTAACAGACGAACAGCAGGCAGCAATAGAGCATCTGCAAGCCGCAGTCGCCACCAAAACACCACAGCCAGTATTAATTCACGGTGCTACGGGCAGCGGCAAAACCGAAATATACATGCGAGCTATACAACAAGTGCTAAACACCGGAAAACAAGCAATAATGCTGGTTCCGGAGATTTCTCTCACGCCCCAGGCCGTGGCCGCTTTTACAGCCCGCTTCGGCCGCGCCGTCACCGTCACCCACAGCCGCCTGTCCCTGGGCGAACGCTACGACCAGTGGAAGCGAGCCAAGGACAACCAGGTGCAAGTGATAATTGGCCCGCGCAGTGCCATTTTCACGCCCTTTGCCCGCCTGGGCATCATCATCATTGACGAAGAACACGAAAACACATATAAATCCGAAACAGCTCCAAAATATGATACAAAAGCCGTGGCCGCAAAGCTAGCGGAGCTTACCGGGGCGGCATTGGTGCTGGGTACCGCCACCCCAAATGTCTCTACATTTCATCAGACAGAAAGCGGGCAACTTAGCCTCATCACCCTTAAAAACCGCGTAAACAAACGCTTTGCAGATATGGAAATTGCCGACATGCGGGCGGAACTTGCCGCCGGCAACAAAACCATGTTTTCTGCCGCCCTGCACCATGGCATTGCCGAAAATCTAGCCGCAGGCCAACAAACCATCCTATTTTTAAACCGCCGGGGCCATTCAACTTTTGTGTCTTGCCGCTCCTGCGGTCATGTGCTTAAATGCACTGATTGTAATGTTAATTACACATACCATATGTACAATCAACGCATAGTGTGCCACTATTGCGCCGCTGGAGCCAAAATGCCAAAAAACTGCCCCACCTGCGGCTCCATCTACATAAAATACTTCGGTGTTGGCACCCAAAAAATCGAAGAATATCTGGCCCAAACCTTCCCAACAGCCCGCGTGCTGCGTATGGATTTGGACACAACCACCACAAAAAACAGTCATTCCCGTATTATTCAGGCCTTTGCCGATGGCCAGGCCGATATTCTTGTAGGTACCCAAATGATAGCCAAGGGCCTCAATTTTCCCGATGTATCATTAGTAGGCATCGTGGCGGCGGATATGGCCCTCAACAATGGCGATTACCGCGCCGCAGAGACCGCCTATCAGCTCATCACCCAGGTTTCCGGCCGCGCAGGCCGTGGCACCATTCCCGGCCGGGTTATCATCCAAACTTATAATCCCGACCATTACAGCATAAAATATGCTGTGGACAACGATTATACCGCCTTTTACCGTCACGAAATTGAAATACGCCGCCAGATGAATTATCCGCCTTTTTCCCACATTTTTATGTTGCTTTTTACCGGCTTGGACGAGCGCCGTGTCATCGAAACTTTACATCGCCTGACGGATATTATGGCCCAAGCCAACCGCAAGGGCCTTTGCGAAATGCTAGGGCCCGCGCCGGCGATTATCTCAAAAATACGACAAAATTATCGCTGGAAATTGCTAGTAAAATGCCATGATGAGGATATTTTGAAGCAATTTGTGTTTTATTGCTTGGACAAACTGGAAAAAACCGAGGACACCCAGGGTATCACCATGCACCTCACCCTGGATCCCGCTTATATAGTATAGGAGATGACAACATGGCCTTACGCGAAATACGTACCATCGGTGACGAAATTCTACACAAAGCATCAAAACCTGTGGAAGAAATAACCGACAAAACACGCCAACTGCTGGATGATATGCTGCAAACCATGCACCATGTGGGCGGCATCGGTCTGGCGGCGGTACAGGTGGGCGTGCTGCGCCGCATCCTCGTCATAGACACCGGCGAGGAAGATTTTACCCCTATCGAAGCCATCAACCCCCAAGTTATACACAACGAGGGCAATCAGACAGACTGGGAGGGTTGCTTGTCCATCCCCGACCAGCGCGGCTTGGTAGATCGTCCTATGGTGACGGTGATTAAAGCCCAAAACCGCCATGGCGAAGAATTTGAACTGCGTGCCGAAGGCCGTCTGGCCGTGGTGCTAAATCACGAACTTGACCATCTTGACGGCGTGTTGTATATCGACAAAGCCACAGAAATTAACGACCTTGACGATGACGAGGATTGATACTATGCGAATTGTTTTTATGGGCACGCCAGAATTTGCCTTGGTATGCCTAAAAGCCCTAACAGCCAGCCACCACCACGTGGCCGCCGTCATAACCCAACCTGATAGATCCAGCGGCCGCGGCAAAAAGCTGGTTTTTTCCCCGGTTAAAGAATTTGCTTTAACAGCAGACATGCCACTGCTTCAGCCGGAAAAAATCAAAACCGCCGCCGCCATAACTCAACTTGAAGAACTGTCCGCCGACATCTTCGTGGTGGCCGCTTACGGCCAAATTCTATCAGAACGCATCCTAAACATGCCCAAATACGGTGCCATCAATGTCCACGCTTCTCTCTTGCCTAAATATCGGGGTGCATCGCCCATACAGCAGGCCATTGTTGAAGGTGAGGCCGTTACGGGCATCACCATAATGCAGATGGACAAAGGGCTGGACACCGGCAACATGCTGCTAAAGCGCGAAGTACCCATCACCCACCATGACACCGGTGGCACCCTCCACGATAAACTATGTGATGCCGCCCCCGCAGCACTTTTGGAAGCCTTAGAACTTATCGAAAACGGCCAAGTTACAGCCACACCTCAAGACAACAACCTGGCCACGTACGCGCCATTAATCACCAAAGACATGACTCGCATAGACTGGCACAAATCCCCCACACAAATTGTCAACCTAATCCGCGCATACAACCCCTTCCCCGCCGCTTTCACCGTACTGGGCGACCATTCTGTCAAAATATGGCAGGCAGAAGTTGCAAATATCACACACAGCACCAACCCCGGCAAAATTATAAAAACCTGCCCCAAAGACGGCATTTTTGTAGCGGCAAAAAATGGTGCTGTACGTATTGCAGAACTTACACCTTCCGGCGGCAAAAAAATGACTGCAGCGGATTATATAAAGGGCCGCAGCATAACGTAAAGGCAGCATTTTAACAAGGAGGTATTTGTAAGTGAACATTGAAATTCGGAAACTTACGCCCGACTTAGCGGAGGAATATGCACATTTTTTTGATGAAACACCTCACGATGTCAACATAGACGAACGCAAATGCTACTGTGTAACTTGGCGCAGTGATGCTGCTTACGCGGACAATAGCGACCACTGGTTTCCCTCACGGGAAGAAAGAAGGAAGCGTGCCATCCAATTTATTAAATCGGGCAGCCTGCAAGGCTACCTTGCTTATCACAATAACAAGATAGTAGGATGGTGTAACGCAAATGCAGATTGCCAAGGCTGTGTCGATTATTTGCGTGAATATTGGCCCATCGAAGAATACCGCACAGACATTAAAGTAAAATCTATATTTTGTTTTGTAATCGCACCGGATATGCAAAGAAAAGGCATAGCCACACAGCTGGTGGAGCACATTTGCAAAGATGCCGCAAATGACGGTTTCGATTTTGTCGAGGCTTATCCCAGCATAAAACCCACTGACGCAACACATCACTATGTTGGCTTTTTAGAAATGTATGAAAAATGCGGCTTTACCATACAAGCAGAAAAAGGCGGCAAGGTGGTTATGCGCAAGGAATTAAACAGCAATAAATAAAAAACGTGCTATTATTAAGGAGGTATATTATGTTTTTTGATACTTGGGGACTTTTCCTGCTGCTCCCCGCCATGCTTCTCGCCCTTTACGCCCAGGCTCGCGTCTCCAGCGCCATGTCCCGTTTTTCTCACATGGCCACCCGCAAAGATATGCGCGGTGCAGACGTAGCCGCGGCCATTCTAGCCTACAACCGCATTGATGATGTGGAAATAGAACGACTTAACGCCCCCGGCGGCGATCATTATGACCCCGCCAGCAAAACCATTCGCCTGTCCGCCCATGTGTACGATTCCTCATCAGTGACAGCGGTAGCCGTGGCAGCCCACGAAGCCGGCCACGCCATCCAACACAGCGAATCCTACACACCCCTGGCCCTGCGCAACGGCATCTTCCCCGTAGTGCGCCTTACTTCCGGCGCAGCCTTCCCCCTCATTATCATCGGCTTTCTCCTGGGTGCCGGCAGCCAGTTCGCCACCATCCTCATCGACGTAGGCATCATTTTCTTTGCCGCCACCGTCGTCTTCCACCTCATCACCCTGCCAGTGGAATACAATGCCTCCAGCCGGGCTCGCGAGGCTCTAGAAATAGGCAGCTACCTGGATGATGACGAGCTACAAGGTGCACGCAAAGTGCTAGGCGCAGCCGCCATGACCTATGTAGCGGCGGCGGCGGTATCCATCGCCCACCTTCTGCGTTTTATGCTAATGCGCAGGCGTTAATCCACATTGTGTTTGTACGGGCGGCATTCTGCCGCCTTTTTTTGTTTCGCCTATATCTACACCGTATATTTCAGAAGGCCTGATAGAGAATCCAAGCTTTTCATAAAATCCGTCTTTACCTATTGCCGAGAACAATCCCACTGTCACGGTGGTGTTTGGTAAGCTGGAGCTTTCTATATGCCTGGTCAAATATTCCATTATCAATTTTCCAATGCCTTGGCCTTGGTACGCGGGATTTATGAAAGGGTCTTGTATATACCAATACATATTGCCATCACCAATAAGCCTACCCATCCCAATTGGCTGTTCGCCGCGCCTAACGAGCACGTTGTGTAGGCCGGCTTTTAAAGCTCTATCTATTTGGGCCAGCGGCAAGGGCTTGCGTCCGGTTGATTGCTCTATCCGTTCATCAATTGATTCACAATCCATCATTGTCTGTGTATATAGTCGCCTCTCACCGCAAATCCATCCCGTCTGTCTCCGTAAACTCAAACACCCAATTGCCATCAGCACCCTTCGCACTCACGCCTTCAACAACGGTTTCGCCAACAAGCTCAAACCCCATAGACTCATACAACTCCATGGCCCCTTTATTCCACCGCGTAACGGTTAGCTTTATAGGATGCTCACCGCGCTTTTGCAAATGACTGATAGCAAACCCCATAATCTTGCGGCCATAACCCTGCCGCTGATACTTTAAATTAACCGCCACATTGCCAATTTGATTACCGCTGCACGTTGCGGAGCAAATAATTTCTTCATCGCCCAACAGCAAGAAAATATCGTCTTTTTGCTTAATCACTTCTTCAAGTCCGCCGCAATAATCCCCATAAGGCCTAATATTTAATTCTTTACGCATTTCATAATAACAATCGTTTATTAATTCTTTATACTTACCATAATATTTTTCTTCAAACAAAACAGGCGACAAATCAGATTTCATCGCGCCGCCCTTATACTCCATTGTACACATATTAAACTTTGCTATTTGCTTATCGCTCATCGCTTTCACAATCATTCCCTATGTTTTATCCAACGCCCCATCAATCCCCTGCAATCCCAAAATCCTTTTTCCCGCCAGGCTAACATAATCCTCGCCGCATACAACCACATGGTCCAAAACAACAATCTCCAGCCCATCCAGCAGATTTATAATATGTGATGTAGCATCAATATCCGCCGCAGATATGCTCTTGCTGCCGCTGGGATGGTTGTGCGTCAGCACAACATAGCTGGCGTTTTGATAAATAGCCCGGCGCACAATCTCCTTAGGGTACAGTTCTACGCGGTCTATAGTGCCTTTAGCCAGCAGTTCAGTAGATATCAACCTAAACCTATTGTCCAAAAATATCAGATAAAAACACTCTATGGTTTCGCCAATAAACAGAGCCTTGGCATACTCTCCCAAATCCCGCGTATTAGCAAAAACGGTGCGTTTGCCCCATTTTGACTGACTGTACCTCCGCGCCAGGGGCGCAACCATAGACAGCAGCACCGCCGTGTTTTCCGTCAGGCCGCAACGCTTTTGTATTTCGGCGGGGCCGGCCTCAAAAAGGCCGTGCAAACTGCCAAATTCCGACAAAATCTTATGGGCCATTTTGTTGGTGTCCTGGCGAGGTATGGCGTAATACAGCAGCATCTCCAAAACCTCGTGGTCAGCCATGGCATCCAGCCCGGCACGCATATACCGGGCGCGCATCCGCTCCCTATGCTTTCCGTGGGGATGTGGCTTTTTCTTGTCACTCATATGCATTTACCTAATTCCAGTCAGTGTTTTCAAGCTTTTCAGTTCCACATCAACATTTTTCGACAAAAACAGCCCGGCGGCGGCATACAATTGACTCGCAACACCCTCCGAGACCTTAAAAGCAAACATTCTTTTTACATCCGCATCTAATATGTATTGTAACGCCAAAACAGCCTGGGCAGATAACCCTATATGCTGCGGCGTGACTTTTCCCGGACTGGTGGCGCAAACATCGCAAAACAATCCTTCATCATAAAACCAGCAATCTTCAATCAGTTCGCCCTCACAAGCAGCGCACATGTTTACAATGGGTGCCAAGCCCTCTTTTTGCAAAAACTTAAAAACAAATCCTGCAAATATCAAGTTTGCAGGCAGGCGTCCATGTTCCATTTCCGCAAAGGCCCGCAACAAAATCTGCAAAGCTTCCCCGGTTTCCATGCCGGTTAAAAGCATTTTGTCGGCCAGCTCTAAAAAGCAGCAGCAAAAGCAGTATTTATCATAATCATCGGCAATTTTACCAAAGGTATGTATGGGCAGCACCTGGTTTAAGCTTAAAAAACTGCCGCCATCAAAAATAACAAACTCATTGTAGCAAAATAAGCTCGTAGCCAGCTTGCTGCCCACCCGCTGAGACCCCCTGGCAAACGCGCTTATTTTTCCATGGCGCCGGGTCAACAACACCAACTTTTTGTTGCTTTCTCCCGCCGCATATTCCCGCAAAACCACGCCAAAATCCTTAATTATCGCCATTGGCTACGTGGGCCGTCCTTTCCGTCATCACCTTTCACCTGCTCTTGCCTGGCCATGTTTTTATAGGCAAGATAGGCGTTTATATTGCCTGTGTGCGAAAACAAATTCCAAAATTCTTCATACATAACTTCGTCCCCCTCTCATGTACCATTAGTTTATCAAAGGGACACTTATATATGCGCGAAAATTGCTGGAAATTGCCCTAAGTTTCATTCCGAAACCCAAAATTCTTGATAAAATAATCACTGTCCCGCCAGTTTTCCTTTATTTTCACCCATATTTGCAGGTTTATTTTTTCTTCATAAATCCGCTCAATATCCTGACGAGCCCGAGTTGCAATTTGCTTTAACATGGCCCCCTGCTTACCGATAATCATGCCCTTATGAGATGCTTTGTCGCAGTAAATATTGGCCTCGATGTCGAGAATAGGCTTGTCCGGCCGCACTTTCATGGACATTATCTCCACGTTTATGCCGTGAGGTATCTCTTCTTGCAGAAGATACAGGGCTTTTTCCCTAATCATTTCGGCCACCAAAAAAGCATCGCTGGCGTCCGTCACCATGCCCTCAGGGAAGTACCGCGGGCCAATGGGCAGGTACTTCGTAATGGCCTCACGCAACACCATCAGATTGTCGCCCTTTAAAGCAGATATGGGCACAATCTCGTCAAAGTTGCAAAGCTCCTTGTAGGCGTCCATCATGGGCAATATCTCGCCCCGGTCAATGGTGTCAATTTTGTTTATCACCAGGATTTTTTTAGCAGATGTGCCACTTTTCGACAGTTTACTGACAATTTCCATATCCATTTTGTGGATATATCCCCCATCCCTTGCCGCTGTAACCAACAGTATTATATCTGCGTCAGCCACAGAATTCTCCGCCAACTTAACCATATTTTCCCCCAGTTTGGTTTTTGCCGCATGTATACCGGGTGTGTCAACAAAAACTATCTGGCTTTCAGAATTGCTGATAATACCCCTAATATTATTTCTGGTAGTTTGGGGTTTGCTGGTTATTATGGCAACTTTTTCACCTAAAAATGAGTTTAACAGGGTAGATTTGCCTACGTTGGGCCGCCCCATTATTGTTACAAAACCCGATCTAAAATCATTGTTCAATATCATCATCCTCGCCATCATCAAAAGTAGGTTGGTTGTGGGTGACAGAAATCCATGTCCTACCAGGGTTTAGCCTTAGCGGTTGGCCATTTTCGTCATACCATCTGGTTGGCTCGTTAGGGCTATCCTTAACCCATTGTATCCGCGAATATGTGCCTCGTGTGACCAAATATCCATAACCACTTCCCACCAAATCCACATTGCGCCGCCCTGCCGCATCGCCGGGAATATGGGCAATATTGGTTATTTGTACAATCACATTGGTTACGGCTACCTGTTGGTCTATACCAGCATCCATTTGCGGCCCACCAAATATATACTTATAGTATAAATTATCTTCGGGATTATATTCAAACACAGAAACATGCTGCCCCCAAAAGTGTATGTTTATCGTGTTTGCGATATTTTCCGGCCGGGGTGCCGTGGGTTCTTCAAAAAATTCAAACATGCCAAGATAATCCGGGGCCACCATGTCCAAATTTAGCTGTTCTGCTACATTCATAAGCCTTTCCGCC
>Ga0123355_10001119_pt1 | contig 37084 bp, 31 predicted proteins | sample TergutEmb28metaG_3_FD_89872 | JGI IMG/M metagenome (GOLD analysis project Ga0123355, IMG submission 89872) | Embiratermes neotenicus P1 segment gut microbial communities from Petit-Saut dam, French Guiana - Emb289 P1 | ecosystem: Host-associated > Arthropoda: Insects > Digestive system > Gut ...
CAAAAGCAAGACGGCGGCGGTGAATATGGGAGTGGGCGTAGCTCTGTCATTGCTCGACCATGAGGGATATCCGACTACTTCGACGCTGTCAATTTCCAAAGCCGACGGAATTCGCGAAATCACATTCGGCGGTCAACTCAGTTCGAACAAAGCCAAGCGCGCACAGACGTGCAGTCGTGCGTCTGTGTGTATTTTTGACGACGATTACGAGGCTGGTTCGTACTATAATATTACCCTTGTCGGTGATATTGAGGTAGTGACCGACCCCGAACTGAAAAAGGCGACGTGGTATCCGGGACTTGAGGCCCACTTCCCAAATGGCGGAGTGGACGACCCGAATTATTGTGTACTCCGATTCACTACTAAGCGTTACAGTCTATGGGTTGACGTCAATGAAGAAGAAACGACGGGGAGTTTTTAGTTCTATGTATTTCTCGTCTTAAGCCCAAACGAAAAGCCCGTCATTGCGAGGCGATGGAGTAAATGATAAATTTGCACTTGGTTCACCGCCGCGGCAATCCATTAGGTATGTTGGAAGAAATCTTGTCGTCATACAAAAGCCCTACTGGATTGCCGCGGGCATGAAAAATATAATCGCTAAGTGTTCACCAAGTGCCCTCGCAATGACGGGCGGTGGGATTTGGGTAAAAGACGTGAAGTAAGTTCGAGTTCCGTGAAACGGACGGCAAGTTGCCGTCCCTACAAGGGTTCGGCGATAGTTTGGAAATATGATAACCCCCGCAGGAAATATTCCTGCAGGGGTTGTTTCATTTACTTCACTATCGCAAGCAGTTCGCCGTTCTTGACCGTCTGCCCGACTTTGATGAGTAACTCGCCGACGACTCCGTCTTTGCGAGCGGTGATGTTGGTCTCCATTTTCATGGCTTCGATTACGCCGAGAACGTCGCCCGCTTTGACCGCGTCGCCCAAATTCACCATCACTTTGCTGACCATTCCGGGGATACTCGCTCCCACTTGACCTAGGTCGGCAGTGTTTGCCAGAGTTACGGCAGCCGTTGCGACAGTCGAGTTCTTGTCTGCGATGACTACCTCGCGGCGTTGTCCGTTTAGTTCGAAAATCACGTGGCGCATTCCGTCGCTGTCCACTTCGTCGGCGTTGATGAGCTTGATCATCAGCACCTTGCCGTCTTCAATTTCCACTTCGGTGGTTTCGCCCGGGTCAAGCCCATAGAAGAATGTGAGACTGTCTAACATACTCACGTCCGAGTATTGCGCCTTGTGCGCCGAATAGTCTTCGAAAACTTTTGGGTACAAGCACCATGACACCAGATCGCGGACGGTTGCATTGGGGCAGAATAGCGCGACTTGTTGATTGAGTGCAGTGAAATCTACGTCTTTGAGTAGCGCCCCTGGACGTCCGGTGATGGGTTCGATATTTCCAAGCACTAACTTCTGCAATGCAGGAGGGAAGCCTCCCTCGGGTTGCCCCATCATGCCGCGGAAATAGCTGACCACCGAGTCGGGGAAGTTAAGTCCCGCACCTTTTTCAAGGATGTTATCTTCGGTTAGGTCGTTCTGCACCATGAAAATGGCGAAGTCGCCGACCATTTTGGAGGACGGAGTCACCTTTACGATGTCGCCAAGCATACGGTTGACCACGCCGTACATGTTTTTCACGTCTTCGAAGCGGTATTTTAGCCCGACCGACTCGACTTGGCTCTTGAGGTTGGTGTACTGTCCGCCGGGGATTTGGTGGTAGTAGACATCTGTCGTCGGATAGGTCATGTCGCTCTCGAACGGAGCGTACATAGCGCGTACGCCTGACCAATATTCAACCAGCGGTTGCAACTCTTGGTCGCATAGACCTGTATCGCGCGGTGTTCCTGCCAAAGCTGCGACAACAGCGTTCATGGACGGCTGACTGGTCAGCGAAGACACGGAACTGATTGCCACGTCCACGATATCCACCCCCGCTTCGGCGGCTTTGAGCAGCGTTGCCACTCCGTTTCCGGTGGTGTCATGCGTGTGTAAGTGAATGGGCAAGCCCACTTCGTTTTTCAGCGCAGTCACTAGCTCGTGCGCTGCATATGGCTTGAGCAATCCCGCCATGTCCTTGATTCCGAGGATATGCACGCCGCGACGTTCCAGTTCTTTCGCCATATTTACGTAATAGCGCAGGTCGTATTTGGTCTGCTTGGGGTCGGACAGGTCGCCTGTGTAGCAAATGTAGCCCTCGACCACTTTGCCGCACTTTAGGGCTTCTTCGATGGATAGCTCCATGTTGGGCAGCCAGTTGAGCGAGTCGAAAATGCGGAAGACATCAATTCCCGTTTCGGCTGCTTGCTTGACGAATTCGCGCACGAGGTTATCGGGATAATTCGTGTATCCGACCGCATTAGCACCGCGCAACAGCATCATCAACGGTACGTTTGGAATGCGCTCGCGCAGTAGCGCAAGTCGCTCCCATGGGCACTCGTGCAAAAAACGGTACGCGACGTCAAATGTTGCCCCACCCCACGCCTCCATCGCAAATAATGAAGGCATCATCTTTGCACTATAATCGGCTATTGTAGCGAGATCGTGCGTGCGCACTCGTGTCGCCAGTAGCGACTGGTGCGCGTCGCGCATGGTGGTATCAGACAGCAGCAGCTTTTTCGAGTCGAGGCAATACTTTTTGAACGCCTCCGGTCCGCCTTGGTCGAGAATTTGCTTGAGACCAGGCTCAAGCGTATAGGGTGCAGTCGGCACTTGCGGCAGTTCCACTCCACGCGGAGTGGTCAATTTGCCGTTGATGGTAGTATCTGCAATGAAGTTGAGAATCTTGGTCGCGCGGTCCTGCACATCGGTGAACGAGTATAGCTCGTTTGTGTCGTCGATGAATGTGGTGTGGCAATTGCCTGCGGCAAAGTCAGGATGAGCGAGAATATTGGATAGAAACTGAATGTTGGTCTTGACGCCACGCACGCGCATTTCATTGACGGCACGCAAAGCTTTGCGTGTTGCACCTTCGAAAGAGCGATCGAACGTCGTCACCTTGACCAGTAGACTGTCGTAGTAAGGAGAAATCTCCGCGCCACTGTACGCATTTCCTGCGTCCAAGCGCACGCCAAATCCGCCACTCGAGCGATATGCAGTGATTTTGCCGATGTCGGGCGAGAAGTTATTCGCAGGGTCTTCGGTAGTAACACGGCACTGGATTGCAGCGCAATTCATGCGCACATCATCTTGCGAGTGAATGCCGATTTCGGGATCTGAAAGCTTCGCTCCGCCTGCGACCATGATTTGCGACTGGACGATATCGATGCCCGTGACCACTTCGCTCACGGTATGTTCCACTTGGATTCTAGGGTTCATCTCGATGAAGTAGTGTTTGCCGTCCTCGTCAACGAGGAACTCAACAGTTCCGGCTGAGACGTAATCCACCGATTTCGCGATTTTGACCGCATCGTCGTATAATGCCTGCTTGGTTTTCTCCGAAAGGGAAAATGCGGGTGCAAATTCGATGACTTTTTGGTATCGACGTTGCAGCGAACAATCGCGCTCGTACAAATGCACCACATTTCCGTGTGCGTCTGCTAAAACCTGAATCTCAATGTGCTTTGGATTGACCAGGAACTTCTCCATGAAAATGTCCGCCGAGCCGAAAGACTTTAGTGCTTCGCTGGCGACAAGTTCAAATGCAGCGGCTAGCTCTGTGGCGTTGTTCACGCGTCGCATTCCGCGTCCGCCGCCCCCTGCAGCAGCTTTGAGGATGACAGGATAGCCATATTCCTCCGCTTTGGATTGCGCATCGGTAATATCAATAAGCGGAGTCTTTGAGCCGGGAATTGTGGGTACGTTGCACTGAGAAGCAATCTTTTTTGCGCTTAGTTTGTCGCCCATTTGGTTAAGCACAGTAGATGGAGGACCGATGAAAAGTATTCCTGCTTGCTCACATGCAGCGGCAAAAGCAGCATTTTCCGACAAAAATCCGTAACCCGGGTGAATTGCATCTACGCTTTTGCTTAACGCCAGCTTGATAATGCCGTCGATGTCCAAGTATGCTCCGAGAGGCGACAGTCCTCGACCTACGCGGTACGCCTCGTCGGCCTTGGTTCGAAAGAGATTGTATGTATCTTCGGCGGAGTAAATCCCCACCGTACGAATGCCAAGCTCGTTGCACGCCCGAAACACACGAATAGCGATTTCCCCGCGGTTTGCGACGAGTAATTTTGTGATTTTTTTTGTAGTCATCGATGTACCTCTTTCGAATATTGCCATATATTATATCATATTTAGCGTAAAAAAGCAAGAAAAATTATATCTATGATTTATGTCGTCACAGAAAGAAAGCTATCAAATTAATGACAGCTTTCTTCTTATGAATTTGGCTATATTTTTCGACGAAATTGCTTTTATTTTACAATAATCCGTATCAAGTCTTCATCAATTCTATTCAGCACAAAATAACCGTTATCACTCGCTGTCGCCATACCGTCAGCGGATACAGCGCAGCATCCATTTGGTTTGCATGAACCATCGTCGCGAACAATTAATTTGCCCAGCATTCCGACCGCAGCCCATTCTTTGCGCATATCACGAGAAATATATTCTTTTTCTGCATCATAATTCGAGTTGATTTTCGGAATGGATATACGAACATTTTCGGTTGTAATTTCTGAATTTTCGCCGACAACATCACGCTTTTCATCCATTTCTTCGTAAATAATTTCGCCAAACTTGTCACGCACATACATACCGTACCAACCTGTACCTTGTGCATCGCCTAATATTGCAGGAGTGGCAGATATTACTCCGAGAATATACTCGTCTTTGTTAGCTTTGCGAATTTTCCCGTCTTGCAAGGTTACGAAGTAACCTCTGCGGTCTTGGTTATCTGGATTACCGTCTATCCACTCGAACATTTCCGCATAATCCGCGCCGCCTCCGGAGAATGCACCCGCTGCATAACCATTCCCACCCCATGTAAAACGAAAAGCATTACTGTGTGCCGACGAGCCACCATTTCCAATAATTAACGCACTATCATTATTTGTACGGTTTGCCGCACTGCCCTGAGGGACATTATAAGAGCCGATTGCGGTTTGACAATATCCTTGTGCGACGGTATGGCTATTTGCCGCATGAGAATAATATCCCGATGCTATGCTGGTATATCCCTCAGCGTGGGAAACATAACCCGAAGCTATTGATAAATAGCCCTCTGCATGGGAGTAACTTCCTGATGCTATCGTATTTGAACCCTCGGCGTGGTCGGCAGTACCAGTTGCATTTGTCAATTGCCCTTCAGCGTGAGAGTCTGCGCCGTATGCTATAGTAAGACTGCCCTCGGCATGGGAATTATTTCCCGCGGCAATTGTATATCTTCCTTCAGCTACGGCATATGTGCCGCTTGCGAGAGTGCATTGCCCTTGTGAAAATGCTGCCGTTCCGCTTGCCACTGTTCCTATGCCAATAGCAAAACTTGAATCTCCACTGGCAACAGTGTCTGTATTGATTTGCACGGCATCTTCACCCGGCGGGTTGTCATTTTCTCCATCACAACCACCGCCGGTATTGACACCCACTACCGAGCCATCGGTCTCGCCGTCGATTAAATTAAGCAAATTGCTTGGGCCGGCAGGGCCCATAGGACCAGTCGGTCCGGCTTGACCGGGAGGACCTTGGCATCCATCTTCACCTTGCGGGCCCATTGGGCCTCTTGGACCTACGGGACCCTCTGCTCCTTGTGCACCTCTTGCACCTTCCGGACCTACGTCACCCTGATTGCCTCGCGGACCCATCGGACCCGGACAACCTTGCCGACCCATCGGACCGCGATCTCCTTGCTCACCCTTAGGTCCTCTGGGGCCCATATCGCCGGTATGACCTCTCGGACCTATAGGTCCGCGTTCGCCGGGGTCGCCTTTGGGACCCGGGCAACATCTACTGCAATTTGTGCTGCAATTCCTATTACATATTCTATTTGTAATATCCATAATTTTTTCCTCTTTTGTTTTGTACATATACATACATAATATCAGACTATATCGATAGCCTATAATTATTGTATTCAAAATTAATTAATGGGTGTGTTGTTCCTAAAAATTACACTTGCTTTTTTCTCTGGATTTTGATATACTGTAGTCTGTTTGCTAGAGGTTAAATTAAATGTCTCGGAGTCTGCTCAAAATATGAAAAAAATCATTTCTAACGAAAAAGCAATCCAAATATTTTTCTTTATCGCCGGAGTTATACTCAACTCCATCTCGGTATCAATATTTCTCGCTCCGCATCATCTTGCTTCTGCCGGATTAAGTGGAATTGCCATCATTCTCGAATATCTTGCAATTGAAATCGGTGTCGGCTGGTGGATTCTGATCCTAAACGTACCGCTTCTGATATTGGGAGTGTTTTTCTTCAGCGTCAAATTTTCTGTGACGACTATCCTGGGAGTTGCATTGTCCTCGGTTCTTACTGAACTATTGGCTTCGTTTTCTTATAATGTTCTGGATGGAGTGCCATTTTCGCCGAACCCGCTGGTTTCAGCAATAGTAGGAGGCGGGCTAATCGGAGCAGCAGTAGGTTGCGCTTTCCGTGCCAATTCGTCACTCGGCGGATTGGACATCATCGTTAAAATCCTGCGTCAAAAATACCGTCATATGAAGACGGGCGGATTTTATATATTCACGGGCAGCTTCATTATTTTGGCAGGCGCGCTTGTTTTCGGCGACCACAGCCTCATCATTTATGCAACAATTGTGCTTGTGTCAATGTCTTTCTTCACTAATGCGGTTCTATATGGTGGTGACGGAGCGCGCATGGTTTATATCATCACAAATAACGAGAGCAACATATCCAAGCGTCTCAACGACGAACTCGAAACAGGAGTAACATATCTCCGCGGCACGGGTTCGTACACAGGAGCAGAGAAGAAGATTTTGCTTTGTGCCATGCGCAGTCAAACGCTGCCAAAAGCACGTGAAATTGTGCTTGAGGAAGATGTGCACGCATTCATGATTGTGACCAGTGCAAGTCAAGTTTTGGGTGGCGGATATAAGAAGTTGGATAGTATAGATTTATAATCGGTTTTCGCGAAATTTATTTACAATTTGTTCACAAAAAAACATCAAACTCTGCTATAATATGAGTAATCATATTTAGCGGAGTTTTTTATGAAAAAGTTCATCGCATTGTCATTAATCGTCGTCATTTTACTTGCTGTATTTGCTGCGTGTACTCGATATATTCCGTTTTACAGGATTCGTCCGACGGAACCGGGTACTTCATGTCCGCATACCTGCACGCCGGAGCAAACTGATCCGCGTCCACCCGACACATTGCCCGAATCACAAAGAGATACGAACGGCTTCTATTGGGTTATACCGCCTATAATAGACACATCTTCGCCTTATGGAGCAATGGATATTGCTCGACATGTACTTTACAGAACATCTCTATTACCTACAGGCTCGAATCTTGAGATAGCAGTAAGAAATCTCGTCGACAGAGAAAATAGAAGCTCTTATTGGATGTACGATCCTGAGCTTAATAAAATTGCGCGTGTGTTATGGGGAGTGAACACAATATCGGAGCATTTTTTCCCATTTCCCGAATTATTGTATCGATTTCCTGAATATAAAAACACATTTGATTTAGTGATACAAGTAATACTGCCTGATTATCAAGAGTGTTGCTGTGATAGCTTTGGGGGCATAGCATGGCCTTATCCCTTTTTGTTTGCCACCATATATGGCGGTCAACTTATCACGGAATTTAGACCGGTTGATGATATGCGTGGCTGTTGCTGTAGTGGTTTTTCTTATAATGCTACACACGCAAGTCAAATAATTGGAAATACGGCATGGGGAATTATAAATAATAGGGGTGAATACGCTTTGCCTTTTATTTTTGACAAAATTATTTTTATTGATGACTATCATGCTTTTGTCCGCATTAATGAGTATTATGGAATAATGGATGTTGCGCGTACTCTCGAGGTCGGTGCATTTCAAAATCAAAGTTTTGAACCCGACGAAAATGGCTTAGTATGGATGATACCACCAACGCTTGAGTTTGAGAATGTTTTGCATGGTGATTGGGAAAGTTTTTTTGCTCAATTGAGTAATGGCGACTATGTACACATCAACGTAAACACTGGAGAAACAACGCCAATAGATTGGATATATGAGGGCGACTTAGACATAGCTTTCGTTGGATATGACCCGATTTTGAATTATTTTTTAGCTCGTGGAATTGCAAACGGAAAACCTGTACATCGTAATGAAATAAGGCATTGGGTGTGGCCGGGTACAAGTGATGAGTTGTGGCATTTAACTTTGGTTCAAAAAATCAGTATCGATTTTGACAGTGTAATGGAATACGGCACACCAAATATTATTTATTTTGATCAATTCGCACTTTTCCGCGGTCTTGACCAATTAACAGAATTTATATTCAATGGTTATAGCGGCGTTCCAAATAGTTTTTTTTCAAACATCATCACCGCACAACTCATCTCCACCGAAATGTGGGGCATGTTCGACGCAAGCGGCAGTATCGTACTTCCATTCATCTTTGAACACATCATTTTCATTGACAACTGCCGTGCGTTTGTAAAAATTGACGGACTTTACGGAGTCATGCATGTCGGAAAGACATTGCAAAATTTGAATAGCGGCAATTAATTTGCCCTTAAAAATGATACAAGAGACTTTTCCGTGCGGAAAAGTCTCTTTATTTTTGCAGATGACTGGCAAATCCGAAACATTGGCATACGATGATAGAGAAGATGATTGCGGAGCCAAGGCTGGAACTCGGGCACACTACCGATAAAGTCATTAGGGGGAATTCATTTCCGCCTTGAGACTTTCTCGCTAGCGGTTGTGCCGAGTGAAAGCTTACGTCACCACGAATTATCTAACATCTATCCAAATTTGGAATAGGAGGAAAAAGAATAATGAACGAGAAATTTCTCGGTCAAGGCAAGCGCGACAGCGGTGTATGTATCAACGTCAACCGCATTCTCGACAGTTGCCGTGACAAAGACTGTTTCGAGGACGTCAAAGTTTTCCTAACCGAGTACGGTCAGGAAGTAGTTGAAAGAGCAGGCAGTGTTCGCGTCAAGAGTGCGAAAATTGCCGGCAGCAAAATCATGGTAGACCCCATCCAGTTCAACCGTGGGTTCTATCAAATCACGGTTCGTATGTTCACTCGCCTAGCTATCGAGTGTTGCGTGCAAGTCGGAAAAGTTCACGAAATCGAGGGTATTGCCATCACCGAAAAGAAAGTGGTGCTCTACGGCAGCGAAGGCAACGTACGTGTCTTCAAATCTGACACTACCAGCGATTTCTGCACAGATGCAGAGAACTACGAAGAGGGTTCTAATCAGCCGACAGTTGTTGTTGAGTGCGTCGACCCTGTTGCGTTGAGTGTCAAAATCAAGGAAAGATGCCGCTGTCATGACAACAACAGATGTTGCTGTGGTAATATCGAAGAGCTTCCTGAGCACGTAGCAGCTCAAATGGAAGACCAAATTCTCGAGTATGCGCAACATCACCAGAAGAACTTGGTCGTTACATTGGGCTTCTTCTCGGTTATCCGCGTTGAGCGCCCCGGGCAATTCATCATCCACGCCGCTGAGTACAGTGTTCCTGAAAAGCAATGTCGTGTGATTGACGAGCAAGATGCTTGCAGCGTGTTCGACAAGATGGCGTTCCCGTTTGCCGAGTTTGCTCCACCGGCACTCGGAGGACTTGGCGGATGTGCGCCGATTCCGTCACATGGACCTATCTGCGGAGATTGCAAAAAATAAGTGACACAGGTCATGGCTATGTCCTTAGTCCCCTCCCGCGGAGGGGTGGTGGCGTAACCGACGGGGTGGTTGCTAATTAAAAAGTTTTCGCAGGCGGATTCACTCCGTCGCAGAAAACATACCCGTATGGTTTCCACTTGAAAACGTAGTTTTCAAGTGAGTTTTGGACAGCTTGCGTCACCTCGAGAGACATTTCTCAAAAGTTTTTAGGTGGGAAATGAATTCCCACTTCAAACTTTTTCGTCATTCTCGGCGACTCCAGCCTTGGCTGCCGCAAAACACAAAACGGACGTGAAAAATCACGTCCGTTCTTTGTTTTGAGTCGGGCATAGTCGAAAATGACTAAGCAAGTCTCGAAGCCGAATTTACTCAGCTTCCTCTTCAGTAGTGTCTCCACCACCATTGTTTCCGTTGCCGTTACCACCGTTGTATTCAGTAGTATCATCATCTCCGCATCCAACAAAAACAAACATACCGCCCACTACCATCATGGCAGCGACAGCAAGTGCAATAATCTTTTTCATTTCAAAAACCTCCCATATTCATATTTGTTCGCCTATGTACGAACCCATTTATTATATCAGAAATCATGCAGAATGTCAATGTGATATTTTACAAAAACTTTACATTGCACTACAGTAATGTATACAAAGTGCCCACTTTTAGCCGTTTGTATTAGCTTCAAGCGGATCTTTTCGGGCATTTAATAGTTGCTCCACTGCGTAAGTCACACGCAACAGGTCTATTTCGTCAAACCTCCGTGCCATCCAAATTGAGCCGGCAGGGACACCATCTTTCTTCATGCCGATTGGAATGGACATGCTGGGAAATCCCGTGAATGCTGAAATACCAGTTCCGGCAAAGTCGAAAATGACATCAACATTGTTCTTGTCGAACACTTCATCAAACTCTCGGATTATCTCTTCGCGCTTTATGATGGCGTTAATATAAGCTGGTTCGGTCAGATTCCCGGAAGTGTTGTTTTGGCAATTTAATAAATGGCTTTGTCCGTATTTTAGAGCTTCATTTGCATTAATTTGATTGAAGTTTATTATTTCTTTCAGATTTTTGGGAGCATTTTTGTTTCCAAACCTCGTTAGATAACTGTTTATCCCGCATTTAAGTTCACCGTTCATTATTATACTACGCTCAGTATGAATTTGCGGTAAATATTCAGTCAAATCAATGCAAGTCGCACCATTTCCTTTCAAAACCTCGATAATTTTGTCTTCAAGAGCATTAAATGCCGCTCTGCGTTCTTCATTATGCCATTCTGCACTTGCGCGACGGATGCCAATGCGCGCACCTTTTAGTGCATCCTTGTCCAAGCATTTTGCGTAATCGACATACTTGTCTTCGTTTGCCAGAATACCAAGCAGAATCGCCGCATCTGTCACAGTTTTTGCCATAGGTCCGGCGGTATCAAACGTGAACGAGATGGGGATTATCCCGTGATTGCTCCAAAGTCCGGCGGTGGGTTTGATACCTACGATGCCGTTTTCTTGCGCAGGCGAAACAATCGACCCACATGTCTCGGTTCCGATAGCAATGGTACACAAATTCGCCGACACTGAAACCGCTGAGCCTGTACTTGAACCGCTTGGGTCTTTGGCTCTGTCGTATGGATTGTATGTTTGCCCGCCACGCGAGCTGTAGCCGTTGGGCATGTCGTTTGTCATGTAGTTAGAAAACTCGGTGAGGTTGGTTTTACCAAGAATCAGCGCACCTGCTTTGCGCAGTTTCTTCACGATAGGAGCATCTTCGACGGCGTAATTATCCAACAAAGCCAGTGAGCCTGCACTTGTACGCATTCTATCAGCCGTGCTGATGTTGTCTTTTATCATGACGGGTATGCCATGTAAAGGGCTTAGTACATTGCCGTTTGCGCGCATTTCATCCAAAGTGTCGGCAATGGCAAGGGCATCCGGATTGATTTCCAAAACCGAGTTGAGCCCACCCTCGCATTTGTCATACTGCGCAATTCGTGAGAGATAATGCAATGTCAGTTGTCGCGAAGTTAAGCGGTTTTCTTGCATGGCTTGTTGTAAGTCGAATATAGTATGGTTTTCTAAGTTGAGCATGTGAATCTCCTTTTGTGTGAGTATACATAATTATACCATAAATAATGGACAGCTTGCGGACTTTCGTGACATTGACGAAAATTTTGCTCCCAAAGAAAAATGAATTTCCTTTTTCGCAAATATTTTCGCCAAACTCAAGCCCTCCAGCCTTGGCTCCGCCTGGACAAGCGGTGAAATATCAACAACAAGCGACACAAACTTAATTTTCGTTGCCCCAGATTATGACACAATACGCACAACCGGCGAGCTATAATATAAAGGCGCAATACTCCGAGAGGGAAATGTGAAATATGGAATCGCAAGCGATATACGGCGACATCTTTTTCATCATCAACTTCTCAATGGATTTTCTCGCTCTCTTTTTAGCTGGGAAGATATTGCGCCGCAAGATGAAGTTATCGATGATGTGCCTCGCTGCTGCGCTCGGTGGAGTGTACAGCGTACTGCGATTGGTCTTCGTCGGACATGGAGCGGTTGATTTCGCCATCAATATTGTCATTCTCATGCTCATGTGCTTTATCGCGTTCAAGTGGAACAGCTGGAAGAGTTTCGCGCTGAGTTGCGTGCTGTTTGTGGGAGTGTCGTTCTTTCTCGGCGGAGCAATGACGGCGTTCTACAACATACTCAACCAAATTTTCGGCGAGTATCCGCTCAATGCAGGCGGTCAAAGCGCTCCCATCGAGTTGTGGCATCTGGCACTACTCGCCGCAGCAGGAGCAGCAGTTGCGCTGATTTGGGGACGACTTACATATTCGGGAGCGAAAAAACCACCCGCGACAGTTAAAATCACGCTCCACGAGCGAACTCTCGAAGTAGTCGGGCTGGTGGACAGCGGAAATTTGCTGCACGAGCCAATTTCACGTCGTCCGGTGATCATGCTGACACGCAAAATGGCGTTCAACTTGCTGGGTGAAGAGGTATACCAACTCACGCCGAGCACTATCGCGGAATTGGGAGAAAAAACGTCACTTCGCGTGCGACTTGTGCCGGTAGATAGCGTCGGAGGACGTAGTATGATTGTCGCACTCATTCCCGACAGCGTGAGCGTCAATGATATCGAAAAAGAGGCGTGCCTCGGAATCGATCAAACGGAAAACGGCGATTTCGGCGGGCACCATGCACTTGTGCCGTCGCTATTAACTGAGTAAATTAAATAAATTACATACGAACGGGAGGAATAATCATGTTTCGTTTCATCAAAAACTTCGTGCAAAAACTCATCAATTCCATCAAAAAACTGTTCCTCAAGTCAAAAAATCAGGCATATTACATAAACGGTCCCGATAATTTACCCACTCCGCTATCTCCTGAAGAAGAAGCAGTTGCCATCGCAAAACTTGGCACAGACGAGGCAGTGAGAGGAGTGCTGGTCGAGCGAAATTTACGTCTTGTGGTGTACATTGCCAAAAAATTTGAGAATACGGGTATTTTCATCGAGGATCTAATTTCCATTGGCACAATTGGGCTTATCAAGGCTATCAACACGTTCAAGCCCGACAAGAATATCAAGCTGGCTACATATGCGTCTCGCTGTATCGAGAACGAAATTCTCATGTTTATTCGCAAGAATAACGGAATTCGCGGCGAGGTGTCGTTCGATGAGCCGCTGAATACCGACCGTGATGGCAATGAGTTGCTGCTGTCCGACATTCTCGGCAGCGATGAAGAGACCATTTTCGGCACAATTGAGACCGAGGAAGACAGACGCACAGTGCATAATGCACTTCTGCAACTCGACGAGCGCGAAAAGCAAATTATTAAGTTGAGGTTTGGACTGGGGCTTCCCAACGAGTACACGCAAAAAGAGGTCGCCGACATGTTGGGTATTTCGCAGTCGTATATATCCCGGCTTGAGAAGAAAATCATCGGGCAGCTCAAGATGGAGTTGAGCAATAAGGTTTAGAATAATAGAACCAGCAGCGACTGAAAGGTCGCTGCTGGTTTATGTTAAGAAAGAGAGTATGCATTTTTCACACAATATTTTTCAGATAATTATAACTGACCTCAAGCGAATTAATAGAATTTCCATCAGTCCAATTACGGTCTTGTTCGACTGCGGCACAAGTCACGCCGATTTCGCGACAAATCTTGGTGATGTATTTCCAATTGATATTACCATTGCCAACTTCGGTCATTTCAAGTTTGCAATTCGCACTATATTTTGCATCTTTGAAATGAACATATGCTATGCGATTGGCGTGTTCCAGTAAAAATGCAGACGGAATTATTCCTCCAAGCTGCAACCAATAAATATCCGGAAGCAGTTTGAACGTGTCGGGGTCTGAATTGTCTATAATGATGTCCATTCCGGTGCGCTGTCCAAACTTCAAAAATTCGAAGTCGTGATTGTGATATGTAAATTTCATGCCGGCATCTGAAATCATTTTCGCAGGAGCGGCAAGGCTCTCGGCGAATCGCTTGTATCCTTCTTCTGTGCGGTCGCCGACAATAGCACCCAGCCCGATAAATGGACTGCCCATTAAATGATGTTCTTCAATCAAAGCGGCGGTATCATTGACAATGCGCTCATACGGCACATGAGTCCCGCAAATTTCCATGCCTAATTCATCGACATAACTGCGTAGCAATTTCAAATCAATCGGACCGATGTATGCAAACGATGCTTGAACAGCTATGTACCCAATTTCACGAAGTTTTTTCAACGTCGCATAAATATCTTCGGGCGTTTTCATATATTCATGTACAGTCATCAGTTGAGCAGCAATTTTCATAATAAACTCCTAATTCAAAAACTTCTCCATATAAATAATTGTTAGTTTGTCCGTCAGTGTATGCTCTCTAAACTTCGAGTATCCGAGGCGTTCATATAATCTTAGGTTCCCCATGCTCTTCTCACCTGTGAACAACTCGTATCTTGCGCTCGGACATTGGTGTTCAATTGCTAGCATCAATTTTGTTCCGACACCTTGTTTTTGTCTGTTGGGATTCACAATCAATTTCCCGATATAAGTAGTATCATCGTCTGTGTACGCTCGCACCGAGCCGAGTATATTTCCCGATTCGTCCGTTGCTTTGAGGAACACAGTATTTTCGAACTCTTGTCTTATTTCTTCTACCGTTTGTTTTAGTGGTGGTATCGAAAAATCATTGTAAAGTATAGCTTCACTTTGATACGCCAAGTATTGCAGCTCGAGAATTTGCTCTAAGTCTGAAAATTCAGCTTTCGTTATCTTCATCGTACCAATCCCATTCCTGCATCAGATGCGTTTCCATGTCCACGTTGCCATTTTCGAGGAATGTGATTTCGTCTTTGAGCAGATTTTTCCTCATATCGCCTAATTCTCCCCACTCACCGCAGGCAATGCTACCGTCTGCTTTGACGACACGGTGCCATGGCAGCCCGTCGGGGCAATATCTCATCGCCCAACCGACCAGTTGCGCTCCGCGTGGACGACCCAGGCGGCGTGCAATCTGCCCGTATGTAGTCACCTTGCCTTGTGGTACTTGCTCAAGTAGAGCAAAAACCTGTTGGTAGAAATTTTTCTGTTCGCTCATGATGTCCTCCGTGATTTTTCTGCTCGTCTCATGCTCCAAAAGCAAAATGCCAGCAACACGAGCCATGTGCCGACGAGTAGAATCTTGCCGATCCCGGGCGAGGCATTGACATATTCACCGAAGATGGGCTGCCATGTTCCGTCAAATGCTTCGAGTGCTGTGCGTGATACAAGCGCAGTCAGGTCCTGCATAACTGCCGCGTAATACATGGCTTTAATTGTGCCGATTGCCACGAGAGCGAGCAAAATCTTCTGTACATCTTTCTTACAGAAAATCGCCGATCCTGCGACTATAAAAATAGGGAAAAGTAACGCCAGTGCGCTCGTCCATGAACCCGGTAAGCGCAAGGTCATGCCTTGCCCCAGCGTCACAGTCTGGAATTGCCCGAAAATTGAGTTGAATCCGGTGCGTTGAAATGTTTCCGAAAACTCGCCATCAAACAAACTTATTTGCATTGTAGTAAAGGGAAGCGTCAGCCAAATCAACAGCAGCAAACAGCCGATTAACACAACAAGGCTGCTCCAAGGTACGGATTTCTTCTCGTCTTTGTGCATTTCTATAACTTCATTATTTTCGCACATAGTGGTTTCTCCAAAATTTCACAAGCTCCCCATTGAGGGGAGCTGTTTTTATTCGTCTTCTGATGGCGTGCCATTATCGGGTGGCAGCGACTCGCTTGGTCCGCTGCCGTTTCCGCCATTGCCATTATCGCCGTTTCCGGACTCAGGTTCGGGTACAACGATGGTGTGGTAAGCTCGCATAGTCGTGTTGTTCTGCACGATTGCGGTTATGACGACTGTTCCGGGAAGATGTGCCGTAACTCGTCCTGCATTGTCTACAGTAGCGATGGAGTTGTTGCTTGATTGCCATACAATCGTTGGTATAGGAGTGGCATTGGTCGGATTGAGCCGTAGTGAATCTGTGAGATTTGCGGTAGAACCGAGCAAAATCCCGCCTGGAGCGCCTACGAAAGATATCGACTGTAGTGTGACGGGTGGAGCAACATTGGCACGCACGTTGACTGTTGCTGTTGCACGGAAACTGCCATCCACGGTCTCGACAGTGATGGTTGCTGTGCCTCCGTCCGCTCGTACGGCTACCACTTCACCAGTCTGCGAATTTACAGTCACGGCAGTGCTATTGCTTGACCAACGTACTTCGCGATTTGAGGCATTTGCAGGTTGAATTGTGTGGTGCAATGTTGTTCTGCCGCCGACGTCCAATGTGATATTCGTGTGAGTGAGAGTGATTCCGGTCACAGGAATGTTTACAGGAGGAGCTGTTCCTTCGCCGTCTCCTTCGCCTACGGTGATTACGGCACTGGCGATAAATCCTCCGCTTACAGTTGTGGCAGTGATGGTGGCTACTCCATCTGATACGCCGGTCACGCGACCGTGTTCGGATACAATGGCAACACTTGAATTACTGCTATGCCATGTGACATTCTGCTCTACTGCTGACAAAGGAGTGACAATAGGCAACAGCTGTATGAACGAGCCAACTTCTATTGTGCGTGATGAGATGTTTAGGTTTACTCCGCTGACCTCATTGCATGGCGGCGGTAAGGTTGGAGAATATGGTGTATAGTCGACTTGCACACAGGCGGCTAAAATGGTCATGATAATAAGTGTTGCAAGTAGTAAACAGATTTTCTTCATGATAGTTTCCTCGCAGAATTGCAATTTGCTATAGTTATTATACGATTATTGTAGTGAAATATCAAGTGCCAAATGTAAATTTTTCGTGAACAAATGAATATGTTCGCTAAACAGGACGTGCTAGTTTGGCAAAATAGCCGGAACCGAGTAAGATGCTCTGCGTATTCTCTGCTTTGTGCGGACATGTGAAAATTCCAAACACAGCTGCACCCGAACCGCTCAATAGCGCACCATCTGCTTGGCAGTCGAGCATGACTTGTTTGATTTTGGTGCTGTCATGCCCGGGATGCAGCACGACTTGCTCAAAGTCATTGTGCATTGTATTCAACATGTCTGCTGTGTCACCTTTGAATAAAGATGCGCGTAAAGTGGAAGAATCTTTGTATAGCGGAGCGTCTTGCTTGGCACGAAGATTGGCAAGTGCTCGGTAGGCATCGGGAGTCGACACCCCTTCTGCTCCCATGGCGGCGACGATATGCAGTTCCGAAGACATAGGCGGACACGTGGAGAGAATTTCGCCGATTCCTGTTGCATGAGCGCACCCTCCCGATATGCAAAAGGGAACGTCGGCACCAATGGTGGCAGCGATTTCGCACAACTGCTTGATGTCAAAAGGCAAGTCGCACAATTCATTCATGCCTCGCAGTACGGCAGCAGCATCGGCACTTCCGCCGCCTAAACCGGCACGAGAGGGAATGCGCTTTTCGATATGGATGCGCACATCCAAGCACAATCCTGACGCTTGCATAAATGCATCAGCGGCACGATGTGCAGTATTGCTTTCGTCGCAGGGAATTGTTGAATCAGAACACGACACGATAATTTGGGATGTATCAGCTGGGGACAAGGACACGCTGACATCGTCGCAAAGCGAGATGGTGTGCATGATGCTGTCAAGATTGTGATATCCGTCCGCACGGCGGTTGTGAACAGCCAAAAACAAGTTGATTTTGGCATGCGCCTTGAGTATGAGAGTTTTCATACATATATTATACTATAAAACTTGCCGTCATTCAAGAGCGTTCGTACAAAATTAACCCTTCAATCTCAAACTATCGTATATGATGTGAAATAGAGGAGCTTTCATGAAGTTGATAGGCAAGTTGATTAAAGAACGTCATTTGATAAAGCCGGAGTGGAATAGAAAACATAGTACAGTTGCTGCATATGCATTTCTCGTTTTTGTCGCAGCGACACTATTTGTGTTTTTAATGATACATTTCAGCAGCGTGCTTACTTTTATCGGTTGGATTTTTGGAATTTTGCGTCCCATATTTTATGGAATGGTCTTTGCCTATTTGCTCAATCCACTTATGAAGTTATTCGAGAAGCACGTATTTGCATTTGTCGCAAGACCCAAGAAAAAGTCTGAGCAATTAGCAAAAAAGTCGGGTGAGTCCATAGCTGAGAAGAAGACATTCAAGCTTTTACTTCATCCGTTCAGGCGCCAAAAGATGTGCCGCAAAGATTTGCGACGCGCGTTTAGTTTGTTTACGGCAGTCGCCATGGTGATACTAACACTTTACGCAAGCGCACTGCTCTTCATTCCACAAATTGTGCTGGGATATCAGCAACTCGTCGAGCAATTCCCGCAGTATATCGAGGAATCCGTCGAAAATTTTGAAACGTGGATAGCCTCAAGTCCCATATTATACGAACAGTTTCACCGACTCATGGCATCGTTCGGCATGGATTCGGACGCGGATTTAATCGACGAAGCACTGCGACAACTCTTCGCATTTACAACCGAGCTGAGTCCATACATTCTACGCATTGTCGAAAATATCGTGATGGAAATCATCGCAATTGTCATCGGTCTTGTGCTGTCGATTTACTTCTTGTTTCACAAAGAAAAAATATGCGCACAGATGAAGAAGTTCCTCACGGCAGTTTTCTCGAAGCGATTCAGCGCTGAATTTCAGCGTGTCGGAGGCATAGCCGACGCAAACTTCGGCGGATTCATCCGCGGCAAAGTAGTCGAGTCAATATTCGTCGGAATCATGGCGTACGTTGCTTTTATGATAGCCGGTGTGCCTCATTTCGCCATTATTGCGCTAATTATCGGAATCACCAACGTCATCCCATTTTTCGGTCCGCTCATCGGAGCAATACCGAGCGGAATTCTCGTTTTAATCGCAAATCCGAGCAGATTTTGGATTTTTTTGATACTGGTGCTCATCATCCAGCAAATCTCGGCGAGCTATATCAGTCCCAAGCTACTTGGTAAGAGGCTGGGTATAGGTCCGATGTGGATTATTATAGCTGTTGTCGTCATGAATGGCTTGCTTGGTTTTACGGGTATGATATTTGGAGTGCCGATTTTTGCGATTTTCTATGTGCTGCTCAAGGAACGCACAGAAAGTTTGCTCCGCAAGCGAAATTTGCCCACTGAAACTGCGGCGTATTATGCAAGTGCGCCCGAAGTGCTGCCTGTCGAAGAGCCGCAAATCCTTGCTGCACTCGAAAATGAATAAAAACAAGCTCACCATTGCGGTGAGCTTGTTTTGTAATAAACAGTTATTCTTCTATTCTTCTGAATACTCGCAGCAAACTTCGGGAGTAGCATCGCAGCTATCCAAACCTTCGCAGTCGCAGCAAATATTTTCGCAGAAAGCATCGTCGTCGAAATAATCGATGTCTGACTCGCAGTTGAAGTTCTCGAGACACTTCTTATACTTCTTATAAGCTAGCTCTACAGCGACTCCGATAGCGACAAGAATGCCGATGACGGCAAAAATCACGATAATGGTTTTCAAAGCACTTTTTTCTGAACATTTACGATTCATAATGTATACCTCCGAGTTTTGGTTCATATATAGTATACCACATTTGCGGCGTTTTGTACATAGGTGAGCAAATATTTTTGCGAAATGGGAAAATATTTTCGAAAAACACTTGACTCTCAACTGGGTTCATAGTTTATAATATGTATAACATCGGGAATTTTGCGATGATTTTATAGCCACGGAGCACCAAAGATGAATAAATTAGAAAAAATCAAAGATGTTTCTACGCAGTATCAAGTGGCGACCAGCACGCTGCGATATTATGAAAAAATGGGGCTGATTAAGAGCAGTCGCTGCGAAAGCTCGGGATATCGCTTGTATGATGAGATGGCACTCACGTGTTTGCGGCAAGTCTTAATTCTGCGCAAGATGAATATTTCGATTGGAGATATCAAGGAAATATTCGAAGCGAACAATTCCGATTCGGTGCTGTCTGTACTGGACAGAAAATTGGACGATATCGACAGCGAAGTCGCCATGCTGCACGAGTTGAAAGAAATTGTGCTGGAATTCATCAATCAGATTCGCAAAATCGACTTTCACAACGACGCAGAAGTTAAGTTACTATTCGAGCGCGCGAGTGTGATTGAAATATCGCTGGTCAGCGCAGACATGGGGCGATTGTTCGACACTTCGGATGTCGTCGGAGATGGTGTGACCAGTGTTGTGGTGGAGGAGAAAGTTGATACAATCTCAAAAGTTGGATATGATAACTTTGAGATCAAAAAATGCGGACCATATCGCTTTATAGGTAAATCTGTATATACGCGAGCATTTGATAAAAAAGGCTCACCCGAAATACTTAGGAGTTTCAGAAAACAATGTAATTGGGTCTTTGAAACGCTGGACACAATGAAAGAATTTGCTTCTGATGAAGTAAATAATTCTGCTATTCAACATTGGGAATTGTTTAGGCAACCTCATGAAACAATGACTCATTGGCCAGGACAGTTATTATTCGGGGGTGGTGAATTATATGGATATACCATCGGTAGATTTATGAAAGCGGACACGCCTGTACCGGATGATATGGATTATATTGATATAGCGGAAATGTATATAGCAAAAGGATGGAATGCGGTTGTACCATGCGATGACATTGGAGAGCCTGATGAGGGTCCGATGCTTGAAGAAATAGAAAAAACAGAGTTTCAAGCTGCGTCATGGTTGTTTGCAGCTGATATATTTCCTTTTGTCGCTAGTAACGGCACTCTTACTCGAGGAACTTATATGGCGTGCAGTAAAAAGAAAAGTGAATAGGTAAGCCAAAAGCCAATCTGTGAGGATTGGCTTTCGTTTTCTTCATTTACTCCATCACATCTTCGACGATGGTAGTCGGCTCGCTTTTGTCGCTGCCGGGAAGACCTGTCATGTTCACGTTGCGGGTGATTTTCGCTTCCATCGAGTGCGCATTCATGATACCCGTCAAGTCAACTCCCGTCGCGGCGGAGACTGTCTCAATCGCTTGCGCCATAACGGTCGGCACATTGCCGGACAATCCGCTGACACCATTTGCGTCACTGCCGAAAATGCGGACTGAATCGATGGCAGCAATCGGTTCGGCAACAGCACGTGCAACATCGGGCAGGATGTTCACAATCATTTCAGCCATGGCGGCGTGTTCGTACAGCTTCATCGCCTCGGCTTTTTCGCGAATAGCATCCGCTTCCGCCAAACCTCGTGCGCGAATGGCTTCCGCCGCAGCCAAGCCCTCAGCTTTCACCGCTTCGGCAGCTTGCTCAGCGGCGAAACGGGCAGCAGATGCCTCTTGCTCAATGCGGAAGCGCTCTGCTTCTGCTTCTTGTTGTACGCGGAAACGTTCGGCTTCAGCTTTTTTCTTGATTTCGGCTTCGAGACGCTTCTCGGTAACTTCGACTTCTTTCATCGCAAGTTCGGCTTCGCGCTCACGACGAGCGATATCAGCGTTGGCAGACTCAACTTCAATTGTTTTACGCTGCTGCTGGCTTTGAATTTCAAACGCAGCTTCGGCTTCGGCGCGCTTGGTATCTGCGATTTTTTTAAGCTCAGCTTGCTTTATGGCAAGGTCGTTATTCTTTTTCTCAATCTCTAGCTGGGCAAGAATGCGGGCGTCATTTGCCAATTTGTCCGCTTGGGCTTGTGCGACGGCGACTTCTTGCTCGGCAACAGCTTTCGAGATAGACGCATCCTTTTGAATGGCATATGTATTGTCCATACCGAGATCTTTAATCAATCCATTTTCATCTTCGAGTTGCTGAATATTGAAAGTGACGATTTCAATCCCCAACGCGCGCATATCGGTGGATGCTTTTTCCTTCATCTGTGCGCTGAAAGTTTCTTTGTCTTGCGAAATGTCTTTCAAAGACATGGTGCCGATAATTTCGCGCAAATTACCTACCAGCGAGTCTTGTAGATCGAGGATAATATCGGAGGGTTGCTTGTTAAGGAAGTTACGCTGCGCGAGTTCTATCGCATCGGAATCAGGACAAATGCGCACTTTGGCAACCGAGCTGACGGACACGTTTATAAAATCTTTCGTAGGAACACGTCCGTTTGTGTTTACTTCGATAGTAATTTGCTTTAAAAATAGTTCATCTTTTCGTTGAAAAAACGGAATACGAAATCCGGCTTGACCTGTCAAAATCTTTGGCTTTTTACGTAAACCAGAGATGATATAGGCTTTGTCAGGTGGCGCTTTTATATATCCGGCGATGAAAACTAACACGAAAAAGAGTAATACTACTCCAAGTCCAGCAAATAGAACAAATTCCATAGTACAAACCTCACTTTATTAGTTTTTTTACGGCATAACTAATTATATCATAGGGACAAGTGTCGTGTCAAGTGTTTTTAGTGTTTAATTTCTTAGAAAATTTTTGAAACAAAAATAATTTTGAAAAATATTTTTAAATTTTGCTAAGCTATTGACAAGTATAAAAAAATGTGATATAATATCACTTGTCGTCACCTAATTTCGCCGGCGTGGCGGAACAGGCAGACGCCCGGGACTTAAAATCCCGTGGGATTAGTTTCCCGTATCGGTTCGACCCCGATCGCCGGCACCATTCTTTCGAAGTTATAAATATGTTTAAAATCAAATACCGCGGAGTAGAGCAGTTGGTAGCTCGTCGGGCTCATAACCCGGAGGTCGTAGGTTCAAGTCCTGCCTCCGCAACCAGTCGCAACGCGACACGAATAAATCAGAGTTTGCTTAGTGCAAACTCTTTTTTTTATTACAGTCAATTGCAGCAAGTTTTGTAAAAACATCCTGACAAAAAAACAATCCTCAGCATCTCAAGTGCCGAGGATTGTTTCTTTAATTATATATTTTAAACTCTGCGCAATATAAATCTGGGAATGTCGAGCAACTCTTCAATTATGTAAGGAGCACTATAGGTATCGACTTCACCATTGACTAAAATTTCAACAACTTCGAGAGCAACTTCTTTGCTGCGGCTAATGTCCTTGAAATGAACTTGTTTGGATTTTTCTCCGTGAGTCATGGCGATACTGAGCGAAAAAACATCTTGAAAACCTTCAGGTTCTTCAACTTCAAAATTTAAGTACAATTTGTAATTCAATATCATATTTTCAATGGGCGCAATGACTCTTTCAAAAATACAATTGTTCAAATTCAGCACAATTTCTATGTCTCCTAAAATATTATTTTCGTATACCATATGGTATACGCTCTTTCAGAATTGAAAGAGCGTAATATACTCTTCAAGCTCTTTTATTTCATGCTACATTATTTTTTATTTTTCTATTGAAATAATGTCGAATATTTGGTATAATTGTCTTACGCCATATTGAGCGTGTATTGCCGATAAGCGAGTTCTCTTAGCAGTAATTTATTTCCCTTTGGCGTACGTATCAAATTAGAGACTTTTTTTATAATATCAAAACATATTTCAATTTGTTCGGCACTAAAATCTTTTACAAACTCTATATTTTCATCATGTTCCAAAATTCCGAAAAGTACATAATCAGCGGAAACATTCATTTTTTGGCATATGATTGCTACTAAATCTACAGATATTTTTTGTCCGCGTTCAATGCGCCCCACATATTGAGCTGATTTCCCGATCAATACTCCGAACTGCTCTTGTGTAAGTTTTACTTCGTTGCGTAAGCACCTGATGCGCATTCCTATTTCATCCCATACTATATCATGATCCATTGTAACCCCCTTTTTGGTTGTAAGTTCAAATAATTGGCTTAATTATACAACTTAATTATACAACGTAAAACATTTTTCAGCCACTATATGCAAAACGTAATTTTTAGTAAAGAAAGGTAAAGTCTTAGAATGAGTAGCGATAATCCTATGAAAATTGTACTTGTTGAAGACGATGCTGCTGCTTGCAGGGCATTTATCGAGTGCGCAAACAGACGAAGAGATATTTATTTTGTCGGAGTAACCGACGACAGCGACGAGGGTTTGAAATATGTTGTGGATCACCTACCCGAAGCTGTTATATTAGACCTAGAATTAAACTGGGGCAGCGGATCTGGTATGGGATTTTTGAAAAAGTTCAGCAAAATGGACTTTTCAGTACGTCCGATTGTGGTTGTCACTACTCGAAATCGTTCGGAAATGGTGCAAAATCAGCTGCATGCTTATGGTGTCGAGTGGATATTTTGCAAAGAGCAAAGCTCGTATAGTGCAGAAATGGTTGTCGAGCAACTGCTTGATTTGCGACCGTTTCTGTACAAGCAGAAATATGTCAGTCCTGACTTGCGTACAATCGAGACACCTGCCGAGTTGCGCAAACGCATCATGACCAGGATAGGTGCGGAATTGGACGATTTCGGTATATCTCCCAAGTACAAAGGGCGCGTAATTATAGAAGACGCGATATATCGTCTTATCAACAAAAAGAACGACCGTGAATCCGAGCGAGTGTTCAGTGAGATGGCAGCAGAGCAGGGTACCCATTACAACAACATTGTTCGTCCGATTGAAACAGCGGTTACGACGGCATGGAATAAGCCGAGCGACATGGACAGAATGCTAAAATCATACACCGCGCCGGTGCATGAAAGTATCGGGGCGCCGACACCGACAGAGTTTATGCACTATTATGCCAACAAGATACGCCGAGATATGTAATGGTGTAAAACATAGAAAAACTACAAAGGAGGACATACATATGAGTTGGGGATGGATTTTCAGATTGTTTGGCGGCGGTAGCTAAAACAGTGCAGGATAGAGCACGTTTAATTCTTTTGATATCATCGCTCACCTTTCAGGCGTTGATATATTTTATTATTTGCGAGGAAAAGACTGCGTAAGCGGTCTTTTTCTTGTTTTTGTCATAAAAAATATTAAAACACGTCGAAAAATGTGATTTCGGCGTGTCTTTTATTTTTGACTTACTAAATATATCAGATTGGTTTGCATTGAGTTACTAAATCTTACGTTTTTGCCGCCATCATAGTTTTGAGTCTGAAAATGTTAATCTTTTGTCAGTGTTGAAAAACAACGAAATTTGACGAAAGAGGACATACATATGAACTGGGGATGGTTTTTCCGTTTGTTTGGAACTGCTGGCGGCGGCAGATAAAACGCAGTGCTGATATACAGCACACCTTATTTTTGTTATCATCGCTCACCTTTCAGGCGTTGATATATGTTATTATTTGCGAGAAAAAGACTGCATAAGCGGTCTTTTTCTTGTTTTTTTGTCGATTTTATGTTATTATTAATCCGTGGAGGTAATTATGATAACTTATATGAATTGGTTTATAACAATGTTTGGAGTGATGCTAACTTCTTTTTATGTGTTTGCAAAATCGACAAAGTATATTGATTTCGCAAGACAGAAAACTCTAGTAATAACATTGTCTCTGTTTTGGGCGATTATTTTTTCCTTGGGACCTCCAATTATGCCAATTTACCTTGCGGGCATAACCACGGCTCTTTATCTTTGCTTTTTGATAAAAGAAAAAAATGAAACTACTATCTCTGCATATCTACTATCATTTGGTATAGCGTATGTTTTACACTACGTGTCCATCGTTCCTATCGGTATTATATTTAATTTCATATTAGGAATGGGACAAGAGACAGATGCTCTTCTCGACTTAAACGACCCTATTTACATATTAATGTACTTGTTAATAGCAGTCTTGCAATTTGTCTTATCTTTTTTGATTTTTCGACTGCGACCATTTAAAAACGGCTTCGCATTCGTATTCCATAAATACACCATTGTCATAGCGTTAATTTTTACCGGAGTTATACTAGTTTTAGTCACTATAGTCAATATGCTTGCCGGTACAGAAGACGATATTCTTGTAAGACACTTTTCGTATGTTCTCGGCGTTCTCACTGCCGGTGTCGGTATCTACATATTAATAAAGAGACTGTTGAAGAGATTCTTCAAAAAGAGGGTACGGGAAAACTCGACCGCGCATTATAAAAAGCTATTGGCTGAAAGCGAGGATAAGAACAAGCAAAAAGATGACTTGATAAATGCCTTGACATCCGCGATTCACAGCTTTACCGACAGGATAAAGGCAATCGAAAAGGTAGTACCGCAGGATATTGTTCGAAATTTGGCTGATGATTGGCAAGCTGAACTGGAAAAAATCAGAACGAAAAAGCCGCTGACTTCTACCAGGGTGAATTCAATTGATATTTTGCTCGGATATTACGCCGATAAGTTTGCGCAAGACGACATTAAATTCAATCTTGCCGTAAATGGAAGCATTGTTTATATGGTAGACAATATTATCGGTGTGGGGAAACTGGAAACGCTGATTGCCAATCATCTCAATGACGCGCAGATTGCGATAAACAAGGGAGAGGATACTTTTCGCAGCATTTCCGTTATAATGGGTGTGAATGACAGCGAAAATTGTTACGAGCTTACTGTGTTTGACGGAGGAATCCCGTTTGAGGTAGATATATTGACCAGGCTTGGCACAGAGCGCGTGACTACTCATTCGGATACGGGCGGCAGCGGCATTGGTTTTGAGTCCACGTTTGAAATTATGCGCGAAGTGGGCGCGAGCCTGGTAATTAATGAAAGGGAGCCTAGTTCTGCGTATCACTCGACGTCGGTTTCCATTCGCTTTGACGGAAAATGTCAATATATAATAGAAAGTTATCGTGCGGATGAGATTCCGTCAAGCGAAAGATACATTGTTGCTCGCCGAGGTTGATGAAATAGCGAATTTTCTTTCGGACAAAATAATTTTACGAAGAAAATTTGGCAAACCCCTTGATTTTTTGATGCGGACTTGCTATAATATATGATAAGTGCTATAAGACAAAATTTTTCGCCTTTCAAGGAGGATCGTCATGTCCAGAACTGTTAAAATCGGTATCATCGGATGCGGAGGCATTGCTAATGGTAAGCATATGCCCAACCTTTCGAAGATCAAAGAAGCTGAAATGGTTGCTTTCTGCGATATTATCGTAGACAAAGCTACTGCTGCTGCTGAAAAATATGGTGTAGAGGGCGCAAAAGTTTACGCTGACTACACAGAAATGCTCAAAGACAAAAGCATCGAAGTAATTCACGTGTGTACGCCTAACCGCAGCCACGCGGAAATTTCTATCGCTGCTATGGAAGCCGGCAAGCACGTTATGTGTGAAAAGCCAATGGCTAAAACTTACGCTGAAGCAAAAGAAATGCTTGAAGTTGCTAAGAAAACAGGCGTAAAACTCACTATCGGTTACCAATACCGTTGGAGAAACGAGTGTCAGTATCTGAAAAATGTTGTTGACGCTGGCGAACTCGGAAAAGTTTACTATGCTCGTGCGTGCGCTCTTCGTCGTCGTGCCGTTCCTACATGGGGCGTGTTCCTCAACGAGTACGAGCAAGGCGGCGGTCCGCTCATCGACATCGGTACTCATGCGCTTGACATGGTAATGTGGTTGATGGATAATCACAAGCCAAAAGTTGTTGTTGGTACAAAGTACCGCGAGTTGGCTAACAAAATCCCGACCGGTAACGCTTGGGGTGACTGGGATCCTACTAAGTTTACTACAGAAGACAGTGCTTTCGGTTTCATCATAATGGAAAACGGCGCAACTATCTCTCTTGAATCCGCTTGGGCTATCAATTTGTCTGAAACTAAAGAAGCGTCGGTTGTTCTAGCCGGTACAGAGGCGGGTGCGGACATGCTAAGTGCTAATCCGAAAGAGCCGCTACGCATTAACCGCGTACATAACGGACGTCAAACTATCGAAGTGCCGAACTTCGACGCCGGTGGAGTTGCTTTCTTCGAGGGCACACGTACGGACTACAGCATCCGCGAAACTCGTGCGTGGATTGATGCCATCATCAACGACAAAGAGCCTTTTGTAAATCCGGAGCACGCTCTTGTTGTTACTCAAATTCTCGAAGCTATCTACGAGAGCGCGAAAACAGGCAAAGCTGTTTATTTCGATTAATTTATCCCGAGTATGAAAATCTCCGCCGTCGGGTCAGTCCCTTTGGCGGAGATTTTGTAATCATAATATTTATTATAAGGAGATACAAACATGAAATTAGGTGTATTTGCTGTACTACGAGCGGATTTGCCGCTCAAAGAAGCACTAGCGTACTTCAAGTCGCTGGGTATTGAAATGGTCGAGATTGGCTGCGGAGGGTATCCTGGTACTGCTCACGCTGACCCGGAGGTGCTGCTCAACGACCCTGCAAAATTGGCGGAATTCAAAAAGACTATTGCCGACAGCGGACTGGAAATTTCGGCGTTCAGCTGCCACGCTAACCCCATTCATCCCGACAAAGCAGTCGCTGCGTCGTATGACAAGGATCTGCGCAATGCTGTGCTGCTAGCGAAAGAGTGCGGTTTGAGTGTTATCAACACATTTTCCGGCTGTGCCGGCGACAGCGACAACGCGAAAACTCCCAACTGGATTACTTGCCCATGGCCGACCGAGTTCGCCGATACGCTTGAGTGGCAGTGGAACGAGAAACTTATTCCGTACTGGAAGAACTTCGTTGCTTTTGCCAAATCGCACGGCGTGAACAAAATCGCTTTCGAGATGCATCCCGGATTTATGGTATACAATCCCGAAAGTCTGCTCAGACTTCGTGCGGCGGTTGGTCCTGAAATCGGTGCGAACTTCGACCCGAGTCACCTCGTATGGCAGGGAATGGACCCCGTCGTGTGCATTCGTGCGCTTGAGGGTGCGATTTTCCACTTCCACGCAAAAGACATCAAGATTGACAAGTACAACACCGCCGCAAACGGAGTGCTTGACAATAAGAGCTACGCTGACGAGCTTAACCGCTCATGGATTTTCCGTAGTATTGGCTACGGAAATGATGCCGGATACTGGCGTGATATTATTTCCATGCTGCGCAAAGTCGGCTACGACCACGCAATTTCAATCGAGCATGAAGACAGCTTAATGAGCCCGAACGAAGGTCTCGGCAGAGCGGTTAGCTTGCTAAAAGAGGTTGTTATCAACGAAAAGCCCGGCGAAGCTTGGTGGATTTAAGTAATAAGGGAGAGTCTTGCGGAAGCAAGGCTCTTTTTTTGTTGTAAATATGAAATTAATCTCAATATTCTTTTGACAACGGGGGGGGGTTGACATTAGTTTGAGAGTGTGGTATAATAGTCTCGTTTACTATAAACATCAAAAAAAGTGGAGATATTATATCATGTTAAAAAAATCATTGATTTCGTTGCTCACTCTTGTGACAATTTTTACATTGGCATTCGGCGCCAGTGTTCTTTTGAGTGCAACTGAAAATCCTTTTGTCGTGCCGGATAGTGCTACAGCTATTACTGCACCCAGTACAGTAGCTACAGGTACATATCGTTATGTCTCAGCTGACATTACGGGAGACATTACAGTAAGCGGAACTTTGTTCTTGGTCGGAGATTACACAATTACAGGAACAATAACTGTTGCTGACGGTGGTAGTTTTTATATGTCGGATGGCACTCTTACCGGTGATGGGATAATTTCTGGTGGCAATGTCAGGAAACTTTTCATTGAAAGAGGCGGTAGTTTCTTTATGCATGGCGGTACAATTAGAGGTAATGTTGCTGATACTAATAGCGGCGGCGTTCGTGTACATACCGGTGGTGTGTTTTACATGCACGATGGTTTAATTACCGGAAATATCACGACATCAGCGGGTGCAGGTATTTATGTAGATGGACTATTTAATATGTATGGTGGAGAAATAAGCGGAAATACATCTCGAAATGGTGGTGGTGTATACCTTGGTAATGCAAATGCGGTATTCAATATGTGTGGCGGTTTGATTAGTAATAACACAGCCACTGACAGCGGCGGCGGAATTACCCTCCTGAGCGGCACACTTGTGATGACTGATGGAATAATTAGCGGTAACACTTCAGGTTTGAGTGGCGGCGGTGTGTCATTACAACATTCTTCCGTTTTCACCATGTATGGTGGGGAAATTAGTGGGAATAACAATACCAGAATTCCTAACGCGAATCAACAAATTGGCGGCGGCGGTGTCAGTATTACAGGTAGTAGTGCTGTGTTTACAATGAACGACGGCACAATTAGTGGCAATACAGCTATTAGTGGCGGTGGTGTTAATAATTACAGCGGTACATTTAATATGAATGGCGGCGTAATCACCGATAATCAAGCTGTCAATGCTGGTGGTGTCTTGATAGATAGATTTTCTGCGTCTTCTATGACCTCGTTCAATATGACAGGCGGTACAATTAGTGATAATACTGCCAGCAACCGCGGAGGCGGTATATGGGTGCGGAGCCATCATAATGTTATAATTAGCGGAGGATATATCATTGATAATGATGCTAATTATGGTGGTGGTATATATATACTAGATACAGGTATTGTTAATATAAGCGGCGATACAGTAATCAGTAATAACACAGCTGTTTATAATGGTGGCGGAATATTTGCTACAAATTTTGCAAATCTCACGATAAGCAATAGTGTGGTTTTCGGTGGTAATACGGCGGCGACGCTTCACAATTTCTATTTGCATCCTGACTTTACACCGGGCGGTAACGTTGCCGCAGCAGACAGTGGTGGCGGTCAAGGTGGCAGCACGGCGAATATAAATTGGGCAAGTGTTAGTATTCCCGGTACGCACGCGCTGAATAACTATGATATCAATTTTATTGGTTATGCATATATACCGACAATGGCCATGGTTACTTTCCTGCCCGGAACAAACGGAACATTTGCTAATTATGTGACATATATTTCGTTCCAAGTGCCGGTCGGTACAATTTTGACAGCAGCAAACGTACCAAATGTAACCGAAAATGCTGATTGGGAGTTTATCGGCTGGGCAACAAATCCTATGACCGATCCTGTTGGATTTGTCGTGAACGAAGATGTGACTTTTGTTGCGCAGTATGAATCTACTTACGATGGTTCACCTGCCACTGGCATTACAGGCTTTGTTATCGGAGCAATTGCGTTGGTAACTCTCGGCGGTGTGATGTTTACTATGGTGAAAAAAGCTGGTAAAACTAGCGTGTAAGAAATGAGCTAAAACAATATCACCCCTCAAGATACTTCTTGAGGGGTGATTGTTTTTATGCTACAATGTTAACTCTAACTTGAACGTGAACTGCTCATCATTCAGGCGATATTTTTCCAGCAACTCCGGTCCGCATGAGGCAGAGCCGACTCCGCTCATGGCGTAGTCAAGGCAGAGTACAGTGTGTCCACTCTTCTCAAGCTCGAAATTGTGCTTTTTACTACCCAACTCCTCTTGTGTGTACTCGGATACGTTGAAGCTGAAGCGTTCGGCGTTACCCAATGGGACTGCGCTGAATGGCTTCTCTTTTTGTGAATACAATGCCACCCATTTCGTACCCAAGTGACTGCCATTTTCCTGCGGCTTGGTGTAGTCTTCGTGCATGTCGTCCACATACGAATGGTACACACCCATCATTGAGCTGTGTCGCTTGTCAACGTAGCTCTCATTCGGACCGTAGCCTTGATATTGAACCACGTCGTACTGTTTGGGCAGGAAGAAACGCAGTCCGAATCGCGGCAAATACGGCAGTAAAGTCTCGCGCTTGACATCCGCATTGAGCTTAATCGTGCCATCAGGCAAAATCGTCCACGTCGCATCAATTTCGACAATCTTTTGCGTGACTACGGCAGCGAGGGAAGACTTGCACTTGATGACCACATTGTCCTTTTTCTGCTCAATGTCAACTGTGTAAGCACGAGAAATCGGGCGGTTGTATCCAAATTGCTCCCACCGACGGCGGATATGCATATCGTTGTCGATTGGCGCACGCCAAATATTCCACTCCATCGGCTTGTCGAGGATCGGTTTGTTGTCTTTGACTAGCGAATCGAACAGTCCCGTCAGCTTGTTAAAGGTATACGCAAAATTTTCACCGCGCACGATGACTTTAGTATCGTCATCGTGGACTTGGAATTTACCTGGAGTTGGTTCATGCGTTTTTTGCGCTACACGAGCAAGCTTGATTTGGTCGAATCCGAGGCGATCGCCAGAGTTCGTGAAGTGTGTGTCACTTTTCTGCACGTAGTAGATGTTGAGGTAGCAGTCGCAGTCTTGCAATTGGCTTGAATCAAAGTCGAGTGCAAAATCCGCAGTCTGCCACGGGGCGATGTCGAGGTTCTCGATGCGTCCGCTGTGCAAAATTTCGGCGTGACCGAGCAAACTCACGACCTCATAGTCGATATGCATCACGTCGCCAAGATTGGTGAAGTCAAGCATATTACGTACTCGGATTGTGGTCTGTTTGCCCTTGGAAATAAGCGTTGCGCGCGCAGGGCGGATGACGTTTTTGTACTCTTGCAGCCCTGTGTGTGGTCGTCTGTCGGGATAAACCAGTCCATCCATACAAAAGTTTCCGTCGTGCGGAAATTCACCAAAGTCGCCACCATACAGGAATTTATCACGTCCATCCTCTGTTTTGCCGACGTAAATAGCATGATCCGTCCACTCCCACACGAATCCGCCGCTGAAGGCGTCGATTTCGTAGATGAGTTCGAAGTAATCCTCGATGTCACCGGGACCATTGCCCATTGCATGCACAAATTCGCACAAAACGAACGGCTTTTTAGTTTCGGGGTCGATGGTGCCGTCCTCTTTCAGGTCGAACATTCCGCGGATATATTGTGTTGATGCGTACATGCGCGAATGTACGTCAAGCGGAGTCAAATCGCTGACATGGTCGCCACGCGAGTAGTGCGGCAAACCACCCTCGTAGTGCACCAAGCGAGTATCGTCATAGCCCTTAATCCAACGCCCGGCTTCCTCAAATGAGGGTCCATAACCAGACTCGTTGCCCATCGACCACATCAGCACCGACGAGCAGTTTTTGTCGCGAACCAAACAACGCTGCACGCGGTCGATAATTGCTTCGTGGAAGCGCGGATCTTGCGCAAGTAAGCCGGAATTGCGACGCTCTCGCCCGTTCTCGTCGCGGTCGGAAAGAATGTAGCCCACTCCGTGAATCTCGACGTCTGCCTCGTCAATGACATAAAATCCGAGTTTATCGCACAGCTGCGTGAACCACGGCGCATTGGGATAGTGACTGGTGCGAATGGCGTTGATGTTGTGCTGCTTCATAATCGCCATGTCGGTTAGCGCCTGCTCCATGCTGATGGTATACCCGGTGAACGGGTCGCTGTCGTGGCGATTGACGCCTTTGAATTTGATTTTGCTGCCGTTGAGGTAGATGACGCTGCTGTCGATGTCGCTCTTGCCCTCGCGTTTTTGAACTTCGGCACGGACTTCAAGTTGGCGCACGCCCACTTTTTGCGCAATGTACTCGCCGTTTGCGGCGATGAGCAGGGTATACAACTGCGGATTTTCGGCGTTCCAAAGTTGCGGCGTTGAGAGTGTGAACTCCACTTTGTTCGCTGAAGCGGATTTTGTCTCGACAATTTTGCCGTCAGGCGAGTAGAGTGTACATTCGATGCCATCAACCGTACCGAGAGTCTCAAGCTCAGCGGAAATCGTCGCACTTGTGCCGTTCAACTTAGGCTTGACGAAATAATCACGCACTTGTTCGGCAGGGCGACTGAGTATGTACACATCACGGAAAATTCCGCTCATACGGAACTTATCCTGATCCTCAAGGTAGCTGCCGTCGCACCACTTCATGACTAGTACGCACATTGAATTGACGCCAGTTTGGATGTAATCGCTGACATCGAACTCGGATGTCGAGTGCGACACTTGGCTGTAGCCTACGAACTTGCCGTTAATCCAGACGTAAAAGCACGAATCCACGCCCTCGAAGTTGAGGTAGTGTTTCATGTCGCCGACTACAACTTCGAACTCGGTTTTGTACACTCCACAGGGATTGTCGTGGGGCATATATGGCGGGTCGTATGGGAAGGGATAGGCGATGTTGGTGTACTGATGCTTGTCATATCCAAGCATTTGCCAGCAAGACGGGACAGGAACAACGTCAAATTTGGTCAAGTCAAAAGCACGCTGCTCGGCGTATACATCTTGCGGCACCTGATATATATTCTCGTAATACTTGAACTGCCAGTCTCCGTTTAGCAACATGAACCTGTCCGACAATTCGCGATGGATGAACACATCGTTCGGCGTGTCGTGCGCAAGCGCATCCTCGGCGTTTGAAAACGGCACATAATACGCACGATTGGGCATGGTGCCAACGTGCAGTACGGACGGGTCTTCGAAATATCTTTCAATCTTCATTTTTGAACTCCTCTTATGAGATTTTATTTTAGATGTTCATTGCGGAATAATCTGTCAAGCCGAGTGCGCATGTCATTGCGCAATTTTTCAGTCGCTTCGCGGTCGATAGTATATACTCCATCGATCAACTTCACCACATCACCCTCACGAATCCCTTTGGGCAATGCAGATTTCTTCACTTCAAGTTCTGTTTCGGTCTCGCAGCACTCAAGTACGGCAATGCCGTCTTCAATTCGGTCAACGATGTACATAATCACGCTCCCGGGTCGACCGCAGGACGCTCGATAGACGTGAAAATCTGCAATGTCGTCCCGTCCGTGCGGAAAACGATATGTCCATCCATGTCTGTGCGGAAGATATTTTCTTCGCCAATCCGCTGAATAACACGATCCATGACAACCTGATGTGGATGGCCGTAGCTATTACCTTGCCCAACGCTAATGACAGCATAGGTTGGATTAACAGCATTCAAAAACTCTCCTGAAGTGCTGGTACGGCTGCCATGATGAGGCAGCATTAGGACGGTAGAGTTGAGATAATGCCCCGCACTAATCATTTGCAATTCGCTCAAGCGGGTTGCGTCGCCGGCGAAAACGAAACTGATATCACCCACCACCATGCGGAATGCGACCGAATAGTCGTTTAGGTCGGCAAAACCCGAGCCGTTAGGCGCGAGAATAGTGAACTCCGCTGCGCCGAGTTCGAAACTGTGCCCGGAAACCGGCGCTTGCACGATAACTTGATTGCGCTCAATGGCAGAAATCATGTTGCGATACGCAGCAGTCGTGTGTGACACATTTGGCATAAGCATAGTTGTCACGCCAGGAGTCGCAAATTCGTCCAGCACGGCAGGGAAGCCCCCGATGTGGTCGGCGTGAGGATGAGTAGCGACGACATAGCGCAGCTCGGTCACTCCGGCTTGGCGCAAGTATCCGACCAAATCGCGGCGATTCGCCAACGTGTTTCGCGCAGCGTCGATGAGCATAAAACCTTCATCCGTCTGAATGAGTACAGCATCTGCCTGCCCCTTGTCGAGGAAATGCACGGCAACATAGCCCGCTCCCATATTTTCAAGAGGTAAGTGCAGTACGTCGCGCTCGGCAGTAACTTGTTGATGCACCACATAGCCGCCGCCAAGTCCGAGCACGGCGACGATGAGTGCGACGATCAGCCCTCGCAATATCGCTGCTCTTTGCTGTTTTTTCTTCCTTAACGCGCTTTTTGAAGTTTTTCGAGGTTTTGCAGAGCTGCGCGGTGCGGATTTTTTAGTTTTTTTTGTTGGCATGATATCTCCCGATTAGAGTCTATTGTATCTCCCACAAGTATACCATATATTGCGCAAATACACAATAGAAAAAAGCAAGTTCCATGTAACAAACACCCGATAGCTAAACTTCTCGCTATCGGGTGTTTATTTTAATCATGCCATTCATGGTCAAAGCCAACAATTTGCTCTCTCAACACAGAATCATAACGTACGCCCCAATGAAATTGCGATATGTCCACAATAGCCTCATTCGGCAAATGAATGACTACGTCGATGAATACTCGTCCTGTCGTTCGATTATTGTTGCGAACAGCGGAGTTGACCATCAAATGAGCGCGTTCGGAATGATTGACAGAGAATATTCCGGACAGCAGTTCTAAGGTTGCTTCGCGATCGTTTGTCGAGGTTGTGACAATATAACTGATACGAATATTATTATTTGAAGTCGGAATCACTCGCACATTCATCTCGCCGCCCATCAGGACTAGCTCGTTTGCGTTATTTAGCATAATTTCGTTTTGAACTATTACCTCCTGACGCCATATTCCTAAAGCGGAGTGCCAATCATCTTGCTCGCCGATGAATCCTACAGCAAAAGTCGCTGCGTAAAACAACAAGCTGAACATCAACAATACGCTGATGAAGACTATACTCAACCCGTCATATCGGATTTTTACGTCTTCGTCTTTTTTGACAAACAAATGTACTAAAATCTCGATACCTAAAGCTACTAAGATAATGGGCCATGCTACGAGAATAACGTTGAATAAATTTACTCGCGTGAGTAAGGATATCATCAGCGTAATTCCGCTAGCTATCAGCACTAACCCCATTGTCAGCGAGCCAACTCGCCATCTTTTCATTAACATTCTTCTTCCTCCTTAGTTTGTACGTCGATATGACGTTTGCTGCCTTTCAGCAATTTTACACCTACAACGATTAGTATGATTGATAAAATCGCGGGAACGAGCAATCCCTGCACGGTTCGCTCAATGGCATTCATCACTTCCCAGTCAAGGAATCGATGCATTTGGCTCAAAGTTCCCTGTACGAGCATATATGCCCCCAATCCTATTAGTACAGACGCTACTACTTTCGTCATGCTGCGATTTGCCACGGGTTTGAGTACAAAGAACCGCTCGGGGAAAAAAAATCCGTCATCACTAGGAATGTCCACCCCGTTTCGTATCATACGTGTCAGTGTATGCATGGTATCAAACAGCTGATAAAACCATAAAACTGGCATCATAAGTCCGAAAGTCAATCCTAAAGCTATTCCGCCTGCAGTGGTCAGCACAAAAAGTGCCGCAAACATCAACATGACTTGCAAGCCTTTTTTCATGTATCCAAGATACATCAAACCGCAGCCCGGCACCATCGCCAGTATAAACG
>Ga0123355_10001120_pt1 | contig 37070 bp, 30 predicted proteins | sample TergutEmb28metaG_3_FD_89872 | JGI IMG/M metagenome (GOLD analysis project Ga0123355, IMG submission 89872) | Embiratermes neotenicus P1 segment gut microbial communities from Petit-Saut dam, French Guiana - Emb289 P1 | ecosystem: Host-associated > Arthropoda: Insects > Digestive system > Gut ...
CATTGTCATAAGACCTCCACCCTTCTCGGCATACATCTGCCTCTTCAAAAGAGAAGCGTACAACAGGGATATCCGTTGTAAATGCAATTCTGCGTACATTTTCTGAATCCAATCCAAACTGTTCGCGTGTTGCAGAAACAGCACTTCGATTGCTCTCTGCATCGAGTTCAATAAACTCATAATAGAAATCAAATTGACTTAAAAACTCATCCGTTGCCCAATGCACTTGAATACTATATAAAGGTTCCTCCAAAGGAGCAGGCTCTGGCTCCGGTACTGATACTTCCGTTTCAACCGAGGGCGTTTCCGCTACGTCAGACGCACGAGCACAGGCGGCGAGCACTCCGCCCAAGAGAAACATCATAATAAAAATCATTACTACCTTTTTCATTGCTCATACATCCTTCGCTGGCTGCAAACTATAAAATCGTTACGCATAAGGAAAACACTCGGCTCTGCGGAGCCACCCTCTTTAAAAAAGAGGGCGGGGTTTGCAGTATGCGCCGACTGTAGATTTCCCTGAAAGCCTCCCTCGTTTTGAGGGAGGTGGCAGGCAAAGCCTGACGGAGGGAGCCCACCGCAGTCGGCACTTAACATATGCTGCCCCAGGACCTCCCCCAGTCAGCTTCGCTGACAGCCCCCTCACAACGAGGGGGCCTAAGGGCATGGTTGCCTCCCCCGCTACTTCCCATCCATCCGATCCAACAACTGCTGTTTCCGGACAATCTCCTGCCGATCCGGGACGTTGGTCTGCTTTTTCATCGCCGGTTTTTTCCCCGGCTGGCGGCTTTTGCCCTCGGTCTGCTCGATGGCGTCTACGGTGTGGAGATTTTTCTGGTGCCAGTTTGTGAGAATTGAGTTCAAATAGTTCCAGCTCAGTTTCCCCGTGGCCACCACTGTCTTATCGTAGGCCAGGGCGATGGCCTCCAGGTCAAAGCCCATGTCCAGCCAGTAGAATAAATATTTCTCTTGGGTGGGGGTCAGCTTGTCCTGTTTGAGATCAAGAACCTTTTTCATCCGGCCAATCTGGCTCTGCTGTTCCCGCCGGCGGTCAATGTGGGCCATGGCCGTATCCAGGGTCTTGATATCGTCTCTGGCCCAGAGATAGGCGATTTTTTCGATCCCCCGCATGGTGGGGTATTTGCTCTCGCCGTATTTCTCCTGGTGCTCCCGGGTCAGATGGCTCACCAGTTGATAGATCACCTCCGGCGGTAACCCCAAGTGGTGGTAGATACCCATGAGGATACTGAGATCCGGCGCAGTGAGCACTTTGCCCAAGATGCCGCCCACCTCCTTGACCAGTGCAGAAAAGGAGTTGTCCGTGCGGATGTTCTGCTCGATCTCCGCCGCCGTATACTGGGGCGTCTCCTCCCGTTCAGGCGCCGCCTTGCGCTGTTTGCTCCCAGCGCCGCCTCCGGCAAGCAATCCCAGGGTGGAGAGCACGCTGATAGCGGCGTAGACCGCCTGCTCCGAGAGCCGCAAAGCCTCCATGGCCCCGGGGACGGAGAGATTGCCCTTTTGTTGGAGTATATATAGATAGACCAGGGTCGCATCACCGTCGGCCCGCCGGAGCAGCTTGCCCAGGGCATGGCCCGATATAAAATGGTTGTCCTGATCCGGTAAGTGAAATCGTTTCTCTTCCATAAATAAAAGGAATCCTTTACTCAAAACGGGGTATTGAGGATACCGCCCCCTGCTATGTGGCTATCATAGCACGAAGAGAACTTTGCCGCAATCGCTTTTTCTATAAAATTTTGTATTTCCCAAAAAGGAGATTTGTGGTATACTATAGCGTGATATATTAGGACAGGTATGTTTATCTCAGCGATACTTAAGGAATGATCCCATTATGTTAGAACTCTTAGCGCCTGCCGGTTCTCCCGAAGCCATCGTCGCCGCCGTACAAAACGGGGCGGACGCCGTCTATCTCGGCTTAGATAGCTTCAACGCCCGCAGAAGTGCAAAAAATTTCACAGAAGAGACCTTAGGCCCCGCCGCAGAGTACTGCCGCATACGGGGGGCGAAGGTTTACGTCACCTTAAACGTGCTGACCACCGACCGGGATCTCATCCTAGCTGAGCGGGTGGCCAAAACCGTGAGCCGCCTCGGGGTCGATGCATTGATTATCCAAGACCCCGGCCTGATCCGGGTGATCCGCCAGGCGGTGCCGGACATGCCCATCCACGCCAGCACCCAGATGAGCGTCCACAACATCGACGGCGTACGGAGAGCCGCCGAGATGGGTGCCTCCCGGGTGGTGTTGGCCAGAGAGCTCTCTCTCCCGCACATCGCCTATATCTGCAAGCTCTCCCCCATTGAGATCGAAGTCTTCACCCACGGTGCCCTCTGCATGTGCTACTCCGGCCAGTGCTATATGAGCGCTATGCTGGGGGGGCGCAGCGGGAACCGGGGTCTCTGCGCCCAGCCCTGCCGCCTGCCCTATAGTTTGGGCGGGATCACAGGCCCCCATTTGAGCCTCAAAGATGTCTGCCTGGCGGATCACTTGGCGGATCTGGAACGGGCCGGCGTTAAAAGTCTGAAGATCGAGGGCCGGATGAAACGGCCGGAATACACGGCTATCGCCACCCAGGTCTACGCAAACGCCATCCGGGAGGAGCGCTCTCCCACGGAGAAAGAACTCCGGCTCCTGACCGCCGCCTTTTCCAGAGAGGGCTTCACCGACGCCTATTTCAAAGGCGAAAAAGGCCCGGAGATGTTCGGGGTACGCACCGAGGCCAACAAGCAAGAATCCAAGGGCTTCGGCGAGATCAAACGGGCCTATTTGAGCGCAGAGATGCAACGGGTACCCGTCCGATTCTACGCCATGTTCAAACAGGGTCAGCGGGCCAAACTGGCCGTCTCCGATGAGAGGGGGCATGTGATCAAAACCGAGGGCCCCCGCCCGGAACGTGCCGAATTTCACGAACTGACCCACACACAGATAGAGACCCAGCTCTGCAAGACCGGCGGCACCCCCTATCTCTGCCAGGATGTCCAGGTGGTGCTGGATCCGGGTTTGAACCTGGCCTCGGCGGAGCTGAACAAAATGCGCCGGGATCTCTTAGAAGAGCTGACCAGCCAGCGGGCAGAGCTCACGCCCCGCTCCGAGGGCATCTTCCGGCCGGGTGATCCGATCCCCCGGCGGACGGAGCCGCCCCAGCTCAATATCGCATTCCACCGCCTCAACCAGTTGTCGGACGAGATTGCGGACATGCGCCCATCTCTCATCTATCTGCCCCTGGAGGAAATTTTATCGGGGGGCCGTATATTCAAATCCTATCTGGAGCGGGAGCACCTGACCTTCTCCGCCATTCTGCCCCCGGTGATCTGGGACGACGAGCGGGACGAGATCAAGCAGCAGTTGGAACAAGCCCAGACCTTGGGGATTACCCAGTGCCTAGCGGGCAATTTGGGCCACATTGATCTGGCCAAGCGGGCCGGGATGCTGGTCCGGGGGGATTTTGGCTTAAACGTCTTCAACGAGCAAACCCTGAGAACCCTGGGGGAATTCGGTCTGACCTCCGCCACGGCCTCCTTTGAGCTGAATCTGGCCCAGATCCGTGATATGGACAAGGCCATCGACTTAGAGCTCATCGTCTACGGCAGGCTGCCTCTGATGATTACAGAGAACTGCGTCATCTCAAACGCCAAGGAGCGTTGCGCCTGTGATGCGCCCGCCTCCCTCTCCGACCGCAAGGGCGCCTCTTTTCCCATCTTGAAAGCCCCCGGTTGCCGCAATGTGATCCTCAACAGCCGCAAGCTGTTTTTGGCGGACAGGGCCGCCGACTATATGGACATCGGCCTGTGGGGCGCCCGGCTCTCTTTTACTACGGAGAACGCCCTGGAATGCCGGCAGGTATTAGAGCGCTACCTCGGTCTGGGCAGCTATCAGCCGGGGGAGTATACCAGAGGACGATACTATAAGGGCGTGGAGTAGATGAAGCAGATCACACAACTAATTTTAGCCTCCCAATCCCCCCGCAGGCGGGATCTCTTAGTCCAAGCGGGCCTCACGGATTTTATCATCCGCCCCGCACCGGGTGAAGAGATGGAGGCCGGGGACATGCCTCCGGCAGAAGCCGTCCGGGAGATTGCCCGCTCCAAGGCCCGCCAGGTGGCGGAGACTGCGGCCCCGGGGGAGCTGATCTTAGCGGCGGACACCATGGTCTGGCTGGCTGGAGAACTCTTAGGAAAACCGAGAAACGAGGCGGAGGCCGCCTCCATGCTCCGGCGTCTGTCCGGGGAGCGCCACACAGTCTACACCGGCGTGGCCATGTGCTTCGACGGCAAAGAGCTGGCCGCCGCAGAGACCACGGACGTGTTCTTTCGGGAACTCACGGATCGGGATATCTCCGCTTACGTGGCTACGGGAGAGCCCATGGACAAGGCCGGGGCCTACGGCCTCCAGGGCCGGGCAGGCATATTTGTCCGGCGCATTGAGGGAGACGTGACCAATGTCATCGGCCTGCCCCTGTACCGGGTGGCGCTCATGGCAAAGGAAATGGGAGTTAACTTATTTTGAAACAGTTTTTGAAAACCCGAGGCGTCGTCATCGGCGTAATCACCGCCGCAATTGTGCTGATTTCCCTGTTGTCCCTCCTCACTGCCGGACGGGTGGGGTTCCTCCAAAATGGCATCCAGGCGGTCATGCGGCCCGTGGAGACCGGGATCCGGGGCATTGTCCGCACCTTGGAGCGAACCTACGACTACATGCACAACTTTGACCTCTTGGAGGAGCGCTATTATGCGCTGCGAAACCAAGTCGCAGACTATCAGCGCCAGGCCCGGGAGGCAGAGGATATCCGAGAGGAAAACGTCCGCCTGCGGGAGTTCATCGGCCTGATTGACCGGATGCAGCCCCTGCGGTACGTGGACGCCTATGTCCTCAGTTGGGATCCCTCCAACTGGACCTCCGCTTTTACCATCGACCGGGGCGCAGATTTCCATATCGCCGTGGGCGATGCGGTCATAACGGAGCGGCAAGAGCTGGTAGGCCTTGTCTCAGAGGTGGGTGACTCCTGGGCCACCGTGCAAACCATTTTGGATCCGGCGGTACAACTGGGCGGCCTGATGGGAACCGGGGTCTCCGCCGTGGTAGAGGGCCATTTCGCCCTGATGCAGAGCAATCAACTGCGCCTAAGTCTAATCCCCGGCGGGGAGACGCCGCTTTTAAACGACACCATCATCACGTCCGGCTACGGCGGCAGGATTCCACAGGGCCTCACCATCGGCCAGATTACAGAGGTATATCTGGAGGATCACGGTGCCAGCTACTTCGCCGTCATCGACCCGACAGCGAACCTGGACCGCCTGATCCAGATATTCATCGTCCAGATTATGGATAACGGAGAATAGCCCATGTCTGATTCTACAAAAACCCGGATCATCCGCATTGCGGGCCACGCCGTCCTGCTCTTCGTCCTCTACGTCCTCCAGACCATGATTTTTTCCCGGCTCCGTCTCTGGGACATCGCCCCGCTGATCCTGCCCCTGGCAGTGGTGGGCGTGGGACTGTTTGAAGGCCCCAGTTGGGGCGGCGGGATCGGCTTAGCCGCCGGAATGCTCTTAGATGCCACCTTTTCCAACACCACTATACTCTTTACCCTCTTTCTGACCGCCCTGGGGATGGGCGTCGGGCTCTTGTCCACGTATCTCCTCAATCGGGGCTTTCCCTCCTACCTCCTCTGTTCGGCGCTGGCGCTTATCGCCATTGCCTTTCTCCAATCGTTTTCTCTCCTGGCTTTCGGCCAGGTAAGTCCCCTCGCCCTGCTCCGGGTCGCCGCCCTACAGACCCTGTATTCTGCACTGTTTATCCTGCCCCTCTACTATCTGACCCGGTTTCTGGGCAAACGGGCGAGGGCAACGAGTAGTTAGCCCCCTGAAAAGGAGTTCAAATTTGAAAAAGCTAATTAAACCCGCCCGTATTGTCGCACTCATGTTATTTATGTTTGTAATCCTCGCCATCTACGTGGTGGAGCTATACGATCTGCAGATCATCCACGGGGAGCGGTGGAGCAACTATGCGGATAACCACCGGCTGGCAGATCGGCGGATTGAGGCCACTCGGGGGCGGATTATGGACCGCAACGAGATGGTTCTCATCTCCAATCGGTCGGTCAACAATATTATGCTGGACTGGGCGGCCCTGTACTACGGCATCACAGCCAGCACCAACGACGTGCTCCTGGATTTGGTCGCCCTCACCCGTTCCATGGGATACAGCCACACAGATACGCTGCCCATCAGTGATCCGCCCTTTACCTATCTGCCCATGACCGGGTCTCAGGCCCACAACTTAAACAGATTTATCAGCCGCTATGAGCGGGGAATCCGCAACACGATCCGGAACCTGTCGGTCTTAGAGCAGGAGGACGGGGAGAACGATCCGGCAGCGCCCACACCGGAACCGGAGGCGTTGTCCATCGAAAACGTGACAGCAGTCCAGCTCATGGCATTTATGCGCAGCCACTACGGCATCAACGTAGAATACACGGCGGAGGAGACCCGGATTATCGCCGGAATCCGCTATGAAGTCAACCTGCGGCACGTAGTCGGCATGGACGAGTACATTTTCGCCGAGGACGTGGGCGTGGAACTAATCAGCACCATCTTGGAGCGGCGTTTCCCCGGCATCCGGGTACAGGAGAGCTCTCTCCGCCGCTACAACACCACCGTTGCCGCCCATATTCTGGGCCGGGTTGGGCCTATTACCGCCGAGGAAGTCGATCTCTTCCCCGACCATCCCTTGGATGCCCATGTGGGCAAAGAGGGGTTAGAGCGGGATTTTGAAGATTTTCTCCACGGGGTCAACGGGCGGGTGCGTCAAACCCTCACCGCCGCCGGCACACTCATTGACGAGCGGGAGATCCATCCGGCCGTGCCAGGCAGTCACGTTATCACCACGTTAGACAGCGGAATGCAGACCGTGGCCGAGGCGGCCCTGCGCTCTACCGTCCGGCAGATCAACGCCGCCAGAGGCGACAACGAAGACCAAGCACTAGGCGGGGCCGTGGCGGCCATTGACCCCCGCAACGGGGAAATACTGGCCATGGCCAGTATTCCAACGTTCCCCATCGACCGCTATTCAGAGCTCTTTCCCCAGTTGTCCACCGACCCCGCCTCCCCCCTGCTCAATCGGGCAGTCGGCGGCGTATACACCCCCGGCTCCGCTTTTAAAATGGTCACGGCCATGGCGGCGCTTTACAACGGGATCATCTCCGAACACACCGCCATCTTCTGCGGCGGCCATTTCACAACCATCGCCGACCCGGACTGGCAGCCCCGCTGTATGGGCCGCCACGGCTATATCAGCCTGCGGGACGCCCTGGCCTTTTCCTGTAACGTCTACTTCTTCCAATTGGCCGATTGGCTCCGCCTCGCCCCCATGGCCGAGTTCGCCGAACACTTCGGCCTGGGCAGTTTGACCGGAATCGGCTTTGGAGAGGTGGCCGGCCAACGCTCCACTTGGGAAACAAATTTGGCACACAATCAGTTCTGGGGCGTTGATACTGTCTTTCTCGCAGATATGGTCATCACAGGCGTCGGTCAAGGGGTCTCCCAATTTACCCCCATCCAGATGGCCAACTATACGGCCGCCATCGCCAACGGCGGAATCCTCTACCGGCCCACCCTCCTCCGGGAAGTGCGCAGTTATAACGGCAGGGAGGTTCTCTATCGCCCGGAGCCGGAGATGTTAGGTGATCTGCGGGAGCTGCCCGGCATGGACCCCGCTTTCTTCACCGCCATTCACGAGGGCATGGTGGGCACTGTGACCCACGGTACGGCCCACAGCCAAATGTCCGGCTTCCCCGTCTCTGTCGCCGGTAAGACGGGAACCGTCGAGCTGGGCGAGGGGCGCATATCCGACGGCGTCTTCGTTGCATACGCCCCGGCGGACGATCCCCAAATCGCCATCGCCGTGGTCATCGAAAAGGGCGGTTCCGGCTCCGCCGTCATCCCTGTGGTCAGGGCTATGTTAGAGCACTTTTTCCAGAGCGACCAAATCAATCAGAACCTTGTGCTGGAAAATGTACTGCTCCGGTAGTGAAGAACGAATCATATTCAATAGATCGGTATGTAGGACGCAACGCCCCCGGTGCGCCGATTTTGAGCAATTTTTTATAAATTTGCGGCGTGCCGAGGGCGTCACGCCCTACGATTTCTTGCGTTTTGTGCCAAAAAATTTCCGCTTTCTATTGAAAAACGGCATCAAATTGTTTATACTAAACCAATGAATGGAGGATTGGATATGGGAACCTGCTTGGTGTTTACCTCGGGAAAAGGCGGAACTGGAAAGTCTACCGCTGTCTCTGCCATCGCCTCCTGTCTGGCCGCACTAGGGAAAAAGACCCTGTGTATCGACATGGATATCAACCTGCCCAACCTGGATCTGCTCCTGGGCGTGACAGATCGCACCGCCCTTGACCTCTTAGATGCGGCAGAAGGACGTGCCACCCTGGAGGAGGCCGCCGTGGCCCATCCGGATATTGAGAATTTATTTCTTTTAGCCGGCCCCAGCCATGCCCCCGAAGAACTCGACGGCGAGGCCTTAGCCCGGATCATCCAGGAGGCAAAGTCCCAATTTGATTACTGTCTCGTAGATACACCAGCAGGACTGGACGACCTCTTCTATTTCACCGCCCAAGCGGCGGATATGGTCGTAGTCATGGTCACCACCGACGCCACCAGCCAGCGGGATGCCCAAAAAACGGTGATGGAACTAGATGCAATGGGTCTCCGGCACGTCCGCATGGTAGTCAATCGGGCACAGATTCGTTTCATCTCCCACTCGACCGTCAGCGTAGACGATATGATCGACTTCGTCGGCGTCCCTTTACTCGGTATCGTTCCGGAGGATGCCGCCGTGCTCTTCGAGTCCATCCAGCTCCGCCCGCTGATCCTCTACTCCAGAGCTAGGGCGGCGAAATCCTTCTTACACATCGCACAACGGATCACGGGGGAAGATGTCCCCCTGGCCTATAAGTAGTTCCCTTTCGCACGATTCTCCATATTCTCCCCGTCGGCGGCGGCGGGCAGAACACAGGACAATTGACGTTTAAGCAACACTCCCAAACAGGGGGCAAATCATTTTGGAAAGGCGGCTGACGGTATGAATATCGCACTGCTGGCGCACGACAGAAAAAAAGAACTGATGGTTCAGTTTTGTATCGCATATTGCGGGATTTTATCCAACCATAACATTTCCGCCACCAACACCACGGGGCGGTTAGTCGCAGAGGCCACCGGTCTGCCTGTGACCCTGTACCTCTCCTGCTCTCAAGGCGGCAACCAGCAGATCGGGGCCCGAATCGCCTATAACGAGATCGATCTGGTACTGTTTTTCTGCGACCCCAACGGGACAGAGCCCATGAAAGACGTGGATGACATCGCCCGGCTCTGCGATCAGTACAACGTCCCCTTCGCCACCAACGTGGCCACGGCGGAAGTCCTGGTTCGCGGCCTCCAACGGGGCGACATGGATTGGCGGGACATTGTCAACCCCAAAAAATAGTGACACGTCCCGCAGGGCGCAACGCCCTCGGTGCGCCGTTTTTAATCTTTTGACATCCTGCGGGCGCACATTGTGCGCCCCTACTGGTTATAGGAGATGCTTTTGATGGGAAAAATGAAACCTCGTACCCTGTCCGGCTTTTTAGAGCTCTTACCTGATCGGCAGGTACAGTTTGACAAGATGATCGACGCCCTGCGGGCCAGCTTTTCCCTCTACGGCTTCACCCCGCTGGACACCCCGATTATTGAGGCCGCCGAGGTGCTTTTAGCCAAGGGCGGCGGCGAAACGGAAAAACAGGTCTACCAGTTCACCAAGGGCGACACGGATCTAGCCCTGCGCTTTGATCTGACTGTCCCTCTGGCCAAATACGTGGCCCTCCACTACGGGGCGCTCACCTTTCCCTTCCGCCGGTTCCAGATCGGCAAGGTCTACCGGGGAGAGCGGGCCCAGCGGGGCCGGTTCCGAGAGTTTTATCAGGCGGATATTGACATCATCGGTGACGGAAGTTTAGCCGTCATCAACGAGGCGGAGATCCCCGGCGTGATCTATCACAGCCTGACGGCCCTGGGCCTCTCCCGCTTTGTCATCCGGATCAATAACCGGAAGGTGCTAAACGGCCTCTTTGCCGCCCTGGGCCTGACGGAGCGAGCCGGGGATATTTTACGCACAGTGGATAAATTGGAAAAAATCGGCCAAGAACATACGGCGGCCCTCTTGGTGCGGGATATTGGGATGGAGCAATCCCAGGCTGATCGGCTGCTGGATCTGCTCACCTGTACCCAGCGAGGGGTCAGCCCCATCGCCGCCCTCTCCGCCTACAGCGGGAAAAACGCCCTCCTGGACGAGGGGATTGAGGAACTGTTCACCGTGGCGAAGCACATGGAAGATTTCGGCGTGCCGGACACCCATTTCGCCATGGATCTGACCATCGCCCGGGGCCTCGACTACTACACCGGCACCGTCTACGAGACCATTATCCCCGACCACCCGGAGATCGGCTCTATCTGCTCCGGCGGGCGGTACGATAATCTGGCGGAATACTACACGGACAAGCCCCTCCCCGGCGTGGGCATCTCCATCGGCCTGACCCGGCTGTTCTATGTATTGGAGGAACAGGGCTATTTAAACGACAATCTGCTCACCGCCCCGGCGGACGTGCTAATCCTCCCCATGACCGACGACCTGGCCCCGGCCATCTCGTTCGCCACCGCTCTGCGGGGCGCCGGCGTCCGGGCGCAAATATACGGAGAACAAAAGAAATTCAAGGCAAAAATGGGCTACGCCGACCGGCTGGGCATCCCCTACGTGGTCTTTTTAGGCGAAGACGAACTGGCGGCGGGAAAAGTGACCGTCAAAAACATGGTCTCCGGCGACCAGGAGACCGTGGCCCCGGAAGCGGCAATCAAAGGCTTAGCCGCAGGCGTGGCACATCAGAAAACGTTGCCGCCCGTCCGGCAGTGACCTCTTTTGGAATTTGTAAGGGAGTAGGGCCCCGTACAAGCATCGGCGCCCTGCTCCTTTTTCTGTGCGTCAAGGGATAGCGTGCGCCGGAGAGAATTGATGAAACCCAAGGAGAACTTTATGCGAAACCATTCATTGATTAAAACCCTGATCGGCTTGCAGGGAAACCCCCGTGCCTGCGTGTATACAGAGCCCTTGTGGGGCATCCCGTTTTTTCTCTTTATGCCGTTTGCATCGGTATATATGATGCTGCTCGGCGTGTTGGATTGGCAAATTGGCGTCATTGCATCGTTATTGGTGCTCTCCCGGGCAGCTTGGTCTGTTTTAGGCGGTGCGATTACGGATAAGCTGGGGCGCAAAAAGGCGACGTTTATCTTTGACATCCTCTCCTGGTCGATCCCCTGCCTGATCTGGGCATTCTCGCAAAATTTTTGGTGGTTTGCGGCGGCGGCGCTATTTAACGGCGTGTCTGAGGTCACGACAAATTCATGGAACTGTCTGCTCGTGGAAGACGCAGAGAAAAGCAAGCTGGTTGACATCTATGCGTGGGTGCATATATCAGGGCTTGTGGCGGTATTTTTTGCACCGCTTGCCGGATTTTTAGTGGAGGGAATCGGCCTTGTGCTCGCCGTGCGACTCCTATATTTATTTTCTTTTCTCTCCATGACGTTAAAATTTTTCATCTTGAACAGATACGCAGATGAGACCCAGGTGGGCAAAGAACGGCTTCGTGAAACAAGGCAGATGTCCATCATGGCGTTGCTTTCCGGCTACGGCGGGGTGGCTCGCAAACTATTCAAATCGGCCCACATGCGCCTGGCGTTGATGACAATTGCGTTTTTCACAATTATCACGCTAATAACAAACACATTTTTTGGCCTGTATGTTACGAGAAACCTGCTTATGCCCGAGTATTTTCTGGCCTATTTCCCCATTATTCGTTCAGGGATTATGCTTACGTTTTTATTCATTATCCAGCCGAAACTTGCGAAATTCGGCATGAAAGTCCCTATGCTGGTCGGGGTTTTCTTATACATATTTGCCTATGCCGCACTCATCGCCCTGCCGTCAGGCAATCTGTGGCTGTTGATTGTCTGTATTTTCATAGAATCCTGCGCACACGGGCTGGTTTGGCCCCGCCGGGACTCTATCCAGGCATTGTTTATCGAACCGGAAGAGCGTGCCCGGTTAAATAGCGTACTCGCCAGCATGGTGCTGATTGTGACCATTCCCTTTGGGTATTTATCCGGCTGGCTATCCGGCCTTGACGGCAGATTTCCGTTTGTGCTGGTTGTTGCAATTCTCGCAGTGGCATTTGTGGTTATTCTGACAAACCGTGCGCTGCGTACAGAAAATGTCCGTGCCTTGGAGAAAAAACGGGCAGAAAGTACGCCGTAGTGCGTTGTATCTCCAGGAAAAATATGCTACACTAGGGACACTTATAAAAGGAGACGATCACTTATGGAGACTTTGGCAAACTTTAAACGAGACATCTACTGCGGCGAGCCGAGAATGGCCCAGTTGGGCCAGACCCTCTCCGTCTGCGGCTGGGCCCAACGGCGGCGGGATCTGGGCAGCCTGATTTTTATTGATTTACGAGACCGGACGGGTATCCTCCAGCTCGCCTTTGACGACGAGACGGATCGGGCCGTCTTTGAAAAGGCCGCATCCGTTCGCTCGGAGTTTGTCCTGGCGGCCCGAGGCATCCTGCGGGAGCGGTCGTCTAAAAACCCGGACATCCCCACGGGGGATGTGGAGCTGCAAGTCACAGAGCTGCGGATTCTGGCCCAGTCGGAGACGCCGCCCTTTGAGATCATCGAACAGGTCAAGGCGGGAGAATTGGTGCGGCTCAAACACCGGTATCTCGACCTGCGCCGCCCGGAACTACAGCGCAATATCCTCCTGCGCCATCAAGTGGCCAAAGTGACCCGGGACTATTTCTACGAAAACGGCTTTCTGGAAATCGAGACCCCCATGCTGGTGCGGAGCACCCCCGAGGGCGCACGGGATTTCCTCGTCCCCTCCCGGCTCCACCCCGGCAGTTTCTACGCCCTGCCCCAATCCCCCCAGTTGTACAAACAGCTCTCCATGGTGGCGGGCTTTGACCGCTATATCCAACTGGCCCGGTGCTTCCGGGACGAGGATCTCCGGGCCGACCGCCAGCCGGAGTTCACCCAGGTGGATCTGGAGATGAGTTTCGTCGATCAGGACGACGTATTGGACATGGTGGAGGGATACATGGCCCGCTTGTTCCAAGATATCCTGGGCCGGGAGCTATCCCGCCCCTTCAAGCGGATCACCTATAACGAGGCCATCACCCGCTACGGCAGCGACAAGCCGGATCTCCGCTACGGGATGGAGATTTTCGACCTGACAGACACGGTAAAAGACTGCGGATTCGGCGTCTTCACCGGGGCCATCCAATCCGGCGGCAGTGTCCGGGGCATCCTGGCCAAAGATGCGGTCTCCACTCTAAGCCGCAAAGAGATCGACAAGTTAATCGAATACATCCGGGGCATTGGCGGCAAGGGCATCGCCTGGGTGCGCCTCTCCCCCGACGGGGCCACCTCTTCGTTCTCGAAATTTATGACGGAAGAGGAGATGGACGCCATCTTCCAAGTCTCCGGCGCCGAGACCGGAGATGTGATGCTTCTCATCGCCGACGGCTCTAACTCCGCCGTCTTGAGCCAACTGGGTCTCCTCCGCACAGAGACCGCCAAGCGGTTAGGCCTGACCCAGTCCGACCAGATGGAGCCCCTTTGGATCGTGGAGTTCCCCTTCTTCGAGAAAAACGAGGAGACCGGAGAGTTTGTCCCCATGCACCACGCCTTCACCGCCCCTATGGACGAGTGTCTGGACTACTTCGAGACCGACAAAGAGCGAGTCCGGGCCAAGGCCTATGACCTGGTGCTCAACGGCGTGGAGCTGTCCTCCGGCTCCATCCGGATCACGGATGCCGCACTCCAACAGCGGGTCTTTGACGCCCTGGGCCTCTCCCCGGAGGAGAGCAAGCGCAAATTCGGATTCCTGTTGGAGGCCTTTCAATACGGCCCGCCCCCCCACGGCGGCATGGGCCTGGGTTTCGACCGGATCGTCATGCTCATGGCCGGGGCCGACAGCCTGCGGGATATCATCGCATTCCCAAAAACAAAAGACGCCGCCGAGCCCATGACGGACTGCCCGGACAGCGTAGAGACGGAACATTTAGACGAGTTGGGTCTGGCGCTGAAACCCTAGGGGTACATCTGCTAATTCTTCATGCGCAACGCCATCTAGCTTTTTAGATGGCGTTGCGTTTTAGGTTCGCTCTTGTTTTTCAGGGTTATTTTAGATGTTGTATAGTGTACAGTGGTAAACCTGTTTTGCAACACACCTAGCCCCCCTCACCCAACCAACTTCCCTGTCAACGACCAGGTGGACGCATCGGTGATCTCTACCTGGCAAAACTGCCCGATCAATTCCTCATCCCCCGCAAGCCGAATCAGCCGCCCGCCCTCGGTGCGGCCGGAGAGGCCGTAGCGGGCATCGTCGCCTGTGCCGTCGATCAAAACCCGCTGTACCGTGCCGATATAGGCCTGATGCCGTTTGGTGGAGATGCCGTTTTGCAGGGTTAGAAGCCGGTCAAACCAGACCTGTTTTTCCGCCCGGGATACGGGGTCGTCCATCTCCGCCGCCGGTGTGCCGGAGCGGGGGGAGAAGATAAAGGTAAACAGGGCGTCGAACTGGACGGTCTCCAACACGTCCAGGGTATCTGTAAACTCCGCCTCCGTCTCGCCGGGGAACCCCACGATAATATCACTGGTGAGGACAATCTCCGGCATATACCGCCGGGCGGTGGCAATGCGCTCCAGATAATCCGCCTTCGTATACCCCCGGTTCATGGCAGAGAGCACACGGGAATTGCCCGCCTGGACGGGCAGATGGATGTGCTTCGCCACTTTCTCACAGCGGGCCATAACGGCAAAGAGCCGCTCCGTAGCGTCTTTGGGATGGCTGGTCATAAACCGGATCAAAAAATCACCTGGCAGGGCGTTTAATTGCTCTAAGAGCCAGGCGAAGTCCATGTCCCCGTCTAAATCCTGGCCGTAGGCGTTGACATTTTGGCCCAAGAGGGTAATATCTTTCACCCCGTCGGCGATGAGTTTTTTTGCATCTTCTAAAATCCGCTCCGGTGCACGGCTCCGCTCTCTGCCCCGGACGTAGGGGACGATACAGTAGGTACAAAAGTTGTCGCACCCGTACATGATGGAGAGCCACGCCGCCGGCCCCTCTGTCCGCACCTGGGGCAGATCCTCGGCGATTGTCCCCTCCGTGTCTGAGATTTCAAAAATCCGGCCCCGCTCCGTCAGGAGTTGCTTGATAAATTCCGGCAGCCGCCACAGGGCGTGGGGGCCGAAAACCAGATCCACATGGCGGAAAGAGTCCCGCACCCGCTCCGCCACGCTCTCCTGTTGGGCCATACACCCACAGAGGACGATGAGCTGCTCCGGCTTGTCCCGCTTCGTGTGGGTCAATGCCCCCACATTGCCCCAGACCCGGTTTTCCGCACTCTCTCGGACGGCGCAGGTATTGATAATAATCACGTCTGCATCTCGCTCTGCATCTGTGAAAACATAGCCCATCTCGGCCAGATATCCACGGATGATCTCGCTGTCCGCCTCGTTTTGCTGACAGCCGTATGTGTCCACCAGAGCCAGAGGCGGTGTTTGCCTTTGTCGGTGCAGTGCATGTATTTCTTTTGCAATCTCCCGCTGGCGGGAGACGTCCGTCGGGGCCACTTCAATGCGTTTTGGTTTTGTCAAGGGATAAAAACCTCCTGTAAAGGGGATGAAGAACGGTCCTGCGCTAAAGTTCGTACAAAACAACCAAATGCAAGACTATTTCGTGATGGGTATCATCAACCCGAATCGTACCATCGGCCAGCAAGGCAAAAATTGCGTCATACTGTGCCTGTGTAAAGGTTTGGAAACGGGAGGTGTCCATAGGCAGGCCGATGCCCCGGTTGGATGCGTCAAACCGCAGTATTCTGCCGCCGATAAATTCCTCGTGCAAGATATCGGTCAGCATATCGTAAACCGCCGCGTCGAGCATCTTCACCGCAGACGTGAGGACGATCTCGCCTACACCGGACTGGTCATCGTCTGCGCCGATGACCAGCCCACCCGCATAGGTTGCGGCACTGATGACGGAGAACCCCGCATGTCCGGCCGCAGTGAAGATGACTTCAATGCCATCCTCAAACCAAGCGGCGGCCATCATTGCATGATCGGGAGAGGGTGCAAAATCGCCGAGATAGGTATAGCGAACGGTTACTTCGCCCTCTGTTAAGTCCAGCGCAGCGGCGGCATACTCTGCGCCATAGAGGAACCCGTATCCGTAGCGCACAATAGCGGGGTCTGCGATACCGCCCATGAAGCCCAAACTTCTGTGTCCGTCCATCACGGCGGCGTAGCCCGCCAAAAACCCTGCCTGCTCCTCTGCGAAATGGATCGCTACGAGATTCTCCGCCGCTCCACCGGCAGGTGTGGCGTCTAATAGGATGAACTTGATATCTGGGAACCGTTCCTGCACTGCGGCAGAAGCGTTGATAAAGTGGTGGCTCTGCATTACAATAATGTTAGCACCCCAATAGTCGATGGCGTATGTAATCAGGTCGATGCGAGCTTCATCGGAGTCTAAGTGCGGTTGGAAACGTGTTGCATGGTCAGATGAAAGCCCGTGGCTGTCAAGAAACTGTTGGATTCCCAGCCATCCGCCCCTGCGGTCCCCGTCGTGGAAGAAAGACCCCGGCGAGGGTTCAATCCAAGCAATCTGCATATTTGCGGCGTTTGGATGCGGCGTTGGTTCCGGTTCAGGGGTCGGCATCGGCACCGGCGTGGCGGGTGCCGGGGGATCTTCCGGCGTCGGGACGGGCGGCTCTTCAGCGTAGCACCCTGCGAGCGTGCCGGCTACGAGTAGGGCAATGAGTAGTAGTGCAACCAACTTTTTCACTTTCATAGCCTCCTTTCGGTGTGTTCATACGACAGGCAAGCCCAAAGGAATACGCAAGAAGAACCGCACGGGCGGCGAGGGCACCGCTCCCTGCACAATTTCCGTATCTCGACTATTTTATCATTTTATTCTGGTATTTACAATGGTCATCCGGTATAATTAGGAAAGAGGAAATACAGTAACAGTTAGAGGTGCAACCTATGGGTATTATCAGACAACTAGACCCCCACGTGGCCGATCTCATCGCCGCCGGCGAGGTGGTGGAGCGGCCTGCCAGCGTGGTCAAAGAATTGGTGGAAAACGCACTGGACGCAGGCGCTACGGCAATCACCCTGGAGATCAAAGGGGGCGGCCTGACCTATATCCGGGTCACGGACAACGGCTCCGGCATGGAGAAATCCGACGCCGAGACCGCCTTTTTGCGCCATGCCACCAGCAAGCTCGCCACGGGAAGGGATCTGGAGGCCATCGGTACCCTGGGTTTCCGGGGAGAGGCCCTGGCCGCTATCGCCGCCGTGAGCCGGATTGATCTGCTCACCTGTCAATCCGAGGCCGGGGCGGGGACAGGCGTCACAGTAGAGGCGGGCCGGGTCACGGATGTATCTCCGGCGGGCTGTCCCGTAGGGACAACTATTATTGTGCGGGACCTCTTTTTCAACACCCCCGCCCGGCTCAAGTTTATGAAGAGCGATAAGGCCGAGGGGGCCGCTATCACCGCCATGCTCGTAAGCTCCGCCCTGTCCCACCCCGGTGTGAGCTTTCGCTATATCAAAGACGAAAAAGAGGAGTACCACACCCCCGGCGACGGGCAGATTCGCTCGGCCATCTACACCCTCTTGGGGCGGACCTTCGCCAAAAGTCTCGTAGAAGTGGACAACCGGGGCGAAGAGATCGCCGTGTCCGGTTTCGTCACCGCCCCGGAGGAGTCCCGTGGCAACCGAGGCCACCAGTATTTCTTCGTCAACGGCAGGCAGATTCGCTCCAAGTTTCTCGCCGCCGCCCTGGAGCGGGCCTATCAAAACGCCCTGCTCTCCGGGAAATTCCCCGGCTGTATCCTCTATCTCACGCTCAATCCCAGGGCTGTGGATGTGAATGTCCACCCGGCCAAGACCGAGGTCAAATTTCTCTATGAAAAACAGGTCTTTGACGCAGTATATTACAGCGTCCTGGCCGCCCTGGATCAAAATAGCCACATGCCGGAGATCACCCTGTCCAAAGGGACGCAGAAGGTTCTAGACGCCCCGCCGCCTCCCATATCCGGCAGATCGAACCCTGCCGGCGTCCGGCAACCGCCCCCTCTCTCCGATCCGGGGATGCTGCGGGATACGGCGGCGGTGGTCTATCAGAGCCGCTTCTCTCTGCCGGATACCATCCCCTCCTCGCCGCCCATAGAGCAGACGGCGCTTCCGATTCCAACACTGCACACCGAGGACAAAGCGCCAGTTCCCCCGGAGAAATCGCCCGCACCGTCCGATCCCGTGGAGATCGCCGAAGAGACACCCCCCTACCGGGTCATCGGCGAGGCCCTGGGCACTTACATTCTAGTCGAGCAGGGGGATGCCCTCTTATTCATCGACAAACACGCCGCCCATGAGCGGATTTTGTTCGACGCCTACAAGTCTGAGGACTATACCCCCATGCCCCAGATTCTCTTAGAGCCCGTCCCTGTGGACTTAGGCCCCCAGATCACCGCCGCACTGGTGGAGCACGCCGGATACTTAGAGCAATTCGGCTTCGAGCTGGATCAGTTCGGCCTGGGGACGATTGCCGTCCGCCAAGTACCGGAGGAGATCGAATTAGATCACATGGAACAGTTTTTATCCGAGCTGGCGGAAAAGCTGACGCAAGGGCAATCTCCCGATCTCCAAGAAATCCGGGATGACATCCGCCACACCATCGCCTGCAAAGCCGCCATCAAAGCCGGACGCCGGAGCGAGCCCCTGGAACTCCACCAACTGGCGGGCCGGGTCTTGGCGGGAGAGGTCAAATACTGCCCCCACGGCCGCCCCATCTCGTTTTGTCTCTCCCGGGCCCAGTTGGATAAACAGGTGAAACGGGGATAGGGACTTTATAGAAATGCAGTGCAGCGGAATATGAGCACAAGACGCTGGGTGAAAATACTGAATTATTAAAAATATAGGCAGAACACTTGACAACCGCCTCGAATACAGATATAATATTGATATCAAAATGATATCAATCAAAAGAGAGGTGTTTTACATGGAAAAAAACGAACGCATCGTGGTTGTAGAGGAGAAGAACGCCCCCCAACGAAGCGGGATGCCCGTATTGATTCTGACGTCCCTGATCTATCTCGCCGCCTGTGTGGGCCTGGGGCTCGCCATCTGGCATAGGATAATCCCCCTTATTGTCCTGACGAGCATTGTGATCCTCATCGGCTGGCTCCCCTACTGCGGGCTCAAGATCCTGCGCCCCAATGAGGCATACGTCCTCACCCTGTTCGGCAAGTATTACGGCACGTTAAAAGGCCCCGGATTTTACTTCGTGAACCCCTTTACCTCGGCCCTCAACCCCGCAGGGAATAAAGAGGGTGTCACCGGGGCGGAAATTGCAATCGGAGACACAAAAATGTCAATGGGGGAACTTGTGACCAATAATCGGATCTCCCTGAAATCCCTGACCCTCAGCAATGACAAACAGAAGATCAACGACAAGCTGGGGAATCCCATTGAGATCGGCATTGTAGTGGTTTGGCGGGTGACCAATACGGCCCGGGCCGTGTTCAGCGTAGACAACTACGCAGAATTTCTCTCCATCCAGTGCGACAGCGCCCTGCGCAATATTGTACGGCTCTACCCCTATGACGTCACGGACGACTCCAACCTGAGCGAAAAATCCCTCCGGGGCAGCAGCATGGAGATCGCCGAGAGCCTGCAAAATGAGATCCAGGCCAAAGTAGAAGTAGCGGGGCTGGAGATTATAGAGGCCAAAATCACCAGCTTGGCCTATGCCCCGGAGATCGCCGCCGCCATGCTCCAGCGCCAGCAGGCCAGCGCCGTGGTAGACGCCAAGCAGTTGATCGTAGAGGCCGCCGTAGGCATGGTAGAGACTGCGCTGAACAAGCTCCAAGAAAACGAGATCGTCCACCTGGACGAAGAGCGCAAGGCCGCAATGGTGAGCAATCTCCTAGTCGTGCTCTGCGGCAGCCGGGACGCCCAGCCCGTGGTCAACAGCGGCTCCCTGTATTAAAGGATGAATGGCCTATGGAAAAGGCAGACGAAAAAAAGAAACAAGTACCCCTCCGTATCTCCGATAAACTGTTCCAAGAGCTAAACGCCTGGGCAAAGGACGATTTCCGCTCCCTCAACGGGCAGATTGAGTATCTCTTAACAGAGTGCGTCAAACGGCGGAAGGGGAAAAAGAGCGAGTAAGCATACAGGCGGCCCAGTCCATGGACTGGGCCGCTTGTGTTATACAAAATCTGGCGTCTTCTGCTTAAGCCGACTTTGCCGTCTGCTTGAGCGTGAGAGGTTTGTGCTCTTATCAGATAGGCCGGACTTCCTCCACTCTTTGGTTTTAAGGGGCTGTGGGTTTACTTAATTTCTCCAGTGTGATAAAATTTATTTGTCTAAACTATGGAGGTATTGTCGCAAATGAATGAATGTATCTTTTGTGGTAGAGATTCAGAAGTATTGAACGGCATACAGGTCGAAAACTCTATTGCTCCGGTTACACAATTTAACTGTCCAAATTGCGGTGTATATAATCTTAACTATAGTTATCCTGCTAACCAAAATCAATATGAGCAAGATAAAACAAAATTTCATCTAGTTGCAGGGTATTTATTCGAGACAAATACTCCTGACCGAGCCCCTGTCTTGGTGAGTAAATTTACAATAAAGAATCTCATTGATGATCCTCTCATTCCGAGGAGAGCTATTCAGAAAATTGAGAAACTTTTACTTTATCTTTATAAAAACACCGAGTTCAAAGGAGGGTTAGAAATGAATCAAAAAAATAAAAAGACAATAATCGTTCTAGTATGTATTAGTATTTTGCTATTAGGCGCACTATTTATATTTCTTGTAACCGTTGTATTCCCTGCACAGGGGCAGGCGTGGCAAACGATAGAGCTTGAGAATGTGGGGAGTCTGCGAGTTCCTGAAGATTGGGTTTTTACCGAAAGAAATGGTGTGATTTATTTTACGGATGGATCGTTTAGCGAAAATGACACGTTGGAAGATGTCACACTATATATGTTTTTGTTCTCACCGAATGTGGAGACTTGGGAGGAAAACTTTCAGGATGGAGCTTCTAATACGTTTTTTGAAAGTGTGAAATTTGCTAAAAATATCAATAGGAACCTCGTGCATTCTCCACCCATACTTGGCTCCCCAATAAGTCAATACGGAAATGCTGTATATGAAATAGACGGAGAAGAAATGACTAGAATGCAGATAAGCATGGAGGCAGGAAATGCTTGGAGAAATCAGCATCTTCGAGCTTATTTAAGTTTCATTGTCTGGGATGAATCTGTGTCACAAGAAATGGTGCGAAGAATTGCGCAATCATACAGGCGTGAGCATCCGTTGTAACGCTGTCGGCACCAAACCATCATGCGAATAAAATTCGCACCACAATGAACGAAAACGTGCTATAGTTAGTCTACGGCACAGATCATAACGATTTAAAAAGCAAGCTAAAAGCGCACATCAGAGCAATTATTCCCGGTGCAAAATTGGAAGATTAACTACATTACCAGACATAACAAAAGCCAAACATCCAGTCAAGGGCAGCCAAGACGGTTAAGCCCAATTGTGGCCGCTCTGCCTTTGAAACTGAGAGAGCTACTGTGTTTTTGACATAAAGGAAATTTAGTGGACGATATGGTAAAATTGCCGTGAGACGAGACGATTGGAAGTAGGGAGCCCATGACAAACAAACCGGAACACATAACACAGCTCTTAGGCAATGACCTGGTACCCAAAAATCACCCGCAGATTTTATTTCGGGGGAAATTGGACAGTCTCCAGGCCCAAGTGGTGCTGATCCAGTGTGAGCTCCAGGCCTTGGGCGGCCAGGCGGCGCTGATTGCAGATTTACAAGATATCTTGACCTGTCTGCGGGGGATTATGGGGTGTGCGGTGCTGGATACGCCCCTTGAAACGGAGCGGATCATAGGGCTGACTTACGAGGAACTCCGGGAGAGATCCCATAACCCGCAGAAGTTTTTCAATATTCCCCAGATGGCCCTGACGGACTATACCCAGGGCAAGACGGTCGCCCTGCTCAACAGTTTGCGGGCCAATATCCGGGAAATAGAGGCGGCTGCGGTCTCGGCGTTTGAATCGGAACACGGCGTATCCAGGCCGGATTTGATCCGGGCGTTAAACCGGCTCTCCAGTGCGGCGCATATTCTGATGTGCAGGGCTTTGGCGGAACAATAGGGCTCGAAAAACGCCAAAAACGGGACGTCCAGAGGCCGTCCCCTACAGTGTAGGGGGCGGCGCCCTCGACGCCCCGCAAGTTACGGATATTTCGTAGGGGCCGCCCACTGGGCGGCCCGCTTGGTTATCGTATGTGAGACGATTCGCCCTGTCCGCCGTCATCCAGCAATATCTGCTCAATGATATACCGGGGCCGCCCCTTGACTTCCAGGTAGATTTTCCCGATGTATTCACCGACCACGCCGATGGCCAACAGTTGCAGGCCGCCAATGGCCCAGATGGAGACAACCGTCGATGCCCAGCCCGCCGTGGTACCGCCCAGGGCATAGTCAACGATGAAATAAATCAACATGGCGACGCTGACGAAAAAGGAGAGCAGACCCACCACAGAAATCATACGGATGGGCCGGATTGTGAGGGAGGTGATGCCCTCAAAGGCGAAGGCCAGCATCTTTTTCAGGGGATACTTGGTCTCTCCGGCAAAGCGCTCTGTCCGCTCGTATAGAACAGTGGCGGCGGGATAGCCGATCATGGGGACGATGCCCCGCAGGAAGAGGTTGACTTCTTTAAATTCGGCCAAGCCCTCCAGCGCCCGCTTGCTCATCAGCCGATAGTCGGCGTGGTTGAAGACAATGTCTACGCCCATGGTCCGCATGAGCTTGTAAAACCCCTCGGCAGTAAAACGCTTAAAGCGGCTGTCTTTCTTCCGCCCGCTGCGTACCCCGTAGACGATGTCAAACCCCTGATTGAACTGCTCTAACATCTCGTCCACGGCGTCTATATCGTCCTGGAGGTCTGCGTCCATGGAGATGGCGACATCGGCTTTGTCTTTTGCCACCATCAGCCCCGCCAGGAGCGCATTTTGATGGCCCCGGTTCCTGGACAGATTGACCCCTGCGAAGAGGGAGTTCTTGCTCTGCAACGCAGTGATAACCTCCCATGTCTGATCTGTGGAGCCGTCATTGACGAATAAGATTCTGGAGGCTGGGGAAATTTTACCCGCCCCTATCATGCCCTCCAACTTTGCGCAGAGCCGTTTGGATGTCTCGGGTAACACCTCTTCTTCTTTATAGCAAGGGACTACCACATATAGAATATCTGCCATGTGCGTTTCTCCTTGTATAGTATTTGAACGAGTGTAAAAGAACCACTCGTTCAAATCGCTTCATAGACAATATGCGCAGACGAAGAAACTCCAGAGGAGCACGGGCAACCTAGTCCGTCAGCCCCATGCGGTTGCGCTCTTTGATGGCATCTTTCCGGGAGAGATTTACCCGGCCCCGCTCGTCGATCTCTGAGACTTTGACCCAGGTCATGTCGCCTTCTTTGAGGACATCTTCCACTTTTTCCACCCGGTGGTTTTCCAGCTTGGAAATGTGGACCATCCCGTCCTTGCCGGGGACAAGTTCCACAAATGCGCCGATGGGTAAGATCCGTACGACTTTGCCGTAGTACAACGCACCCACCTCCGGGACGAATACGATGTTGTCGATGGTCGCCTTGGCGGCCCGGCAGGCCTCAATGTCGCTGCTGGAGATATAGATGTTGCCGTCGTCTTCGATATCGATCTTGGCGCCGGTCTCGGCCACGATTTTCTGGATGGTCTTGCCGCCGGAGCCGATGACTTCCCGGATTTTCTCCACGTCGATCTTCATTTGGATCATCTTGGGTGCCGTGGGGGCCAGTTCCGCCCGTGGCTCGGAGATAGTGGGGAGCATCACATCGTCTAAGATGTGCTGACGGGCCTCGTTGGTCTGTTTCAGGGCTGCCTCAATGACCTCGTAGGTCAGGCCGTTGTTTTTCAGATCCATTTGGATGGCGGTGATGCCGTCTTTTGTGCCGGCCACTTTAAAGTCCATCTCGCCGTGGAAGTCCTCCACGCCCTGGATGTCGATGAAAGTTGTCCAATTGCTCTCGTCGGCGTCATCGGTGATGAGCCCGCAGGAGATACCGGCCACAGGGGCCTTGATGGGCACCCCGGCATCCATCAGCGCCAGAGTACTGCCGCAGACGGAGCCCTGGGACGTGGAGCCGTTGGAACTGAGCACTTCGGAGACCACACGGATGGCGTAGGGGAACTCCTCCATGGGGGGGATTACAGGCTCTAATGCCTTTTCAACTAAGGCGCCGTGGCCCCACTCTCTCCGATTGGTAGAGCGGCTGCCTCTGGCCTCACCTACGGAGAAGGCGGGGAAGTTATAGTGGTGCATAAACCGCTTGGACTCCTCCTCGTAGATGGTGTCCAGCTTCTGTGCGGCGGAGATGGTGTCCAGGGTGGTGATGCTCAAAACTTGGGTCTGACCACGGGTAAAGAGACCGGAGCCGTGTACCACGGGGAGTACGGCCACTTCGGCGCCTAAGGCCCGGATCTGATCCATGTTGCGGCCGTCTACCCGCTTGCCTTTGAGGAGCCAGGACTGGACAACCTTTTTCTGGAGTTTATAGTTGATCTCATCCCACTGGCTGGAGAAATCGGGGTGGGCCTCCTCGTACTGGGCGGCAATATCAGTGTAGATCTCGTTGATTCTGGCCTCCCGGACGTTTTTATCGTCGGTCTCCATGGCGTACTCGAACCGGGGCATGAAGTTTTCTACCACGAGATCATATAAGGCGCTATTGAAAGCGGCCTGCTCGTAGGAGAACTTCTCTTTGCCGATCTCGCCTACCATCTGGTTGATTAGGGTGATGACCCGTTGGATTTCTTTGTGGGCGAACTTAATCCCCTCCAGCATGGTCTCGTCGGAGACCTCCTGGGCGGCGGCCTCGATCATAACGATCTTGTCCATGTTGCCCGCCACGGTGACATACATCTGGCTGGCGGCGTTTTGTTCTCTGGTGGGATTGAGCAGGAAGTTTGTCCCGTCATACCCCAGGCCCACAGAGGCGATGGGGCCGTTGAAGGGGATGTCGGAGATACACACAGCGGCGGATGCACCTATCATAGCGGCGATCTCCGGGCTGCAATCTTGATCGACAGACAGCACCGTGCAGGTGATGACCACGTCATTGCGCAAATCCGACGGGAACAGGGGCCGCATGGGGCGGTCGATCATCCGGCCGGCCAGCATGGCCCGCTCGGAGGGCCTCCCCTCTCTGCGCAGAAAAGAACCGGGGATCCGGCCTACGGCATAGAGTTTTTCTTCAAAATCCACGGCCAGAGGGAAGAAGTCAATCCCCTCTCTGGGGCGGGAGGAGGCGGTGGCGGCGGCCAAGACTGTGGTGTCGCCGTATTTGACGAGGACAGACCCGTTGGCCAGCTCCGCCAGCTTGCCCACTTCCAATGTAAGCGTCCGGCCGGCGAAGTCCATGGAAAAAATCTTTTGCTCTGGAAATTCACGTTTGATACTTTGCATAGTAATTTTACTCCTTTTCTCTAAAAGGAGCAGGCAATCCAATTTTAGCACTTGAACCTGGAGCCCAGCGTGATCTGGGATTCACGTTCAACTGCTAAGACGGATCATTTACTCCTTTTATGGTGTTATATACCCACGGGTAGTATCCCCGCTTTGGCTAAAATGATGTGAAAATGGGCGGACAACAAGACCGCCCATTCCAATATGACTTACTTTCTGATACCCAGCTTTGCGATACAAGCCCTGTAGCGCTCCACGTCTTTTTTCGTCAGATAGTCGAGCAGGCTACGGCGCTTACCGACCATTTTTAAAAGGCCCCGGCGGGAGTGGTTGTCTTTCTTGTGGATTTTCAGATGCTCTGTGAGCTGGGAGATCCGCTCCGTCAAAATGGCGATTTGCACCTCGGGAGAACCGGTATCGGTCTCGTGGGTGCGGTTGTCGGTGATGACGGTGGTCTTTTGGTCTTTTGTAATCATGGTGTTTGATCCTTTCTTTTTTCAAATTGTCCGCCGAGCGGAGAGACAGGCGGAAAGGCGCCGAACGTAAAAATCCGGCTGTATCCTGTGTCCCAGCAAGGGGATATATATAGGCTGTAGTATAGTACCACAGTTTCCCGGGAATGTAAAGCGTTTGAACCTGTTCTTAATAATTATTGTATAGGACTATGGTTCTTGATCTCCTCCAGCAGCGCCAAGGTCACATCTTTTGAGAGAGCGGCGGCGGCGGCGCAGTTTTTCTCGAAGTTGTCTACCCCGCTGTGTTTGGCCGTATCCGTCACGGTACGGATGGCGATAAAGGGAACTTCATTTACATAGCAAACCTGGGCGGCACCGGCGGTCTCCATATCTACGGTCAAAGGCCCAAACTGGGCGTTGATCTCCGCCCGCCCCGCCTCGTCGATGAAGGATTCCCCTGTGACCATTCTCCCATAGCGCAACTTGTGGGACGGCCCCAATTGGGCCGCCGCTTTTTTGGATAGCGCAAGCAAGGTCTCATCCGGCGTGAAGTACGCAGATGACATCCAGGGATGGTGCTCTGTCAGAATTTGTTCATGTACATCGTGATGTGCGATTTCCGTGCCGATGACGGTTTCAAACAGCTCCACGGTCTCGTCCATCCCCCCGGCGGTGCCGGCGTTGATAATCAGGTCAACGCCATATGTATCAATGGCAATCTGCGCCGCAATGGCGGCGTTTGTCTTACAGACGCCGAAGCGCACCGCCACTACGTCCATGTCATAGATTTGGCCCTCATAAAACGTGAGCATGGCTTTTTCTGAGGTCTTGCTATTTTGGATATGGGGCAAAAACGGCTCCAGTTCTCTATCGAGCGCACATAGGATTCCGATTTTCAATGTGAGTACCTCTCAAAGTATGAATTTGTTGTGTTTTTGTCATTTTAGCATACTCTCTGTGGAAAATCTATCACTTGTTCTATTTGACAAACCGCCCGCCATGTGATATCCTCTCTTTACAGTACAAGCAAGTACGAACTGAGCAGGCGATAAACCGATTCGGTTTATGGGGCCGGGCCACAGCGAATGTGGCAGCAGAAAGCGAATGAAGCGCATCTGTGGGACAGTGTACGTTCCCGTGAGATGCGCTTTTTTGTATTTGAACGGGTGCTTGGCGAATAGAATAAAATGGAGGAACATTTTATGAAACGAACCAACGAACAAATCGCCATGCGAGTATCCCTGCACACCATCATCGGCAATATTGTCCTGACTGCGTTCCAGTTGTTTGCCGGTATCTTCGGGCGATCCGTCGCCATGATAGCCGATGCGATCCACGGCCTGTCTGACCTCATCAGTACCATTATCGTAATGGTCGGCATTAAGCTGGCCAACCAGAAGCCGGATAAACAACACCCCTACGGCCATGAGCGTTTCGAGTGTGTGGCTGCGATCTTATTATCCGCCATTCTGTTTGCCACAGGCGCCGGAATCGGTTGGGCCGGGCTGCAGCAGATTTTGGAGCGGGAATTCAGACCAATGGCGGTGCCCGGACTGATTGCGCTGATTGCTGCCGTTGTGGGCATCGTCGTAAAAGAGGCCATGTATTGGTACAAGCGCCATGCGGCGAAGAAAACCAACTCCAGCGCACTGATGGCAGACGCCTGGCACCACCGGTCAGATTCCCTCTCGTCCATTGGCAGTTTCGGCGGCATTTTAGGCGCACGGCTTGGATTCCCTATACTGGACGCCGTGGCGGCAATTATCATTTGCCTGTTTATCTTAAAAGTGGCAGTGGATATTTTCCGGGACGCCGTGGGGAGGATGACTGACAAAGCCTGTGATGAGCAGACGGAGGCAGACATGCGGGAGGCCATACTCGCCCGGGAATCCGTTGCGGGGATCGACGTGCTGAAAACCCGGCTATTCGGGGATAAAATCTACGTGGATGTGGAGATCAGCGTAGACGGCGCATATACCCTGCACGATGCCCACGACGTGGCCCAGGACGTACACGACGCCATTGAGACGGCGTTTCCCACGGTGAAACACTGTACGGTACATGTAAATCCGGCGGAGACGGAGGAGGGCATATGATTCGTCACACAGTCGAATTGACCGTGCCGGACACAACGGCGGAGCAGATTTACGATTTTATGATAACCCCTTGTGATAAGCGGTATAGCGAATGGTGGCCAGGGGAACATTTGCAGTTTCACATTGTGAAACACGGCGACGGAAATCATCTCGGCGATGTGGTTTTTATGGACGAATACTTGGGCAAGAACCGCCGTTTGAGGTTCTTCGCAGTTGTGATTACAGCAAGCCGTCCGAATAAAATCGAATGGCAGATGAAGAAAGCAAAATTGCGGCTCCCTGCGGTGGTGGAGTTGGAATTAAACGATACCAATGCGGGTGTTAGATTAAAGCATGAGCTGCGGATTGGATATTCGGGGATAGGGAGCGTATTCGACCCGTTCATCAAACTATATTTCAATCAATCGTTCCGAAAAGCGCTGGAAGAGCACTGTAACATTGAGTGGTTCAAATTAGCTGAATATCTTACAGTATAGACAGTCCCCCAGCAGGACACAAAAACAGCGGACACTCGAGGGTGTCCGCTGTATACGTTTCTTACAATCTACCGACCGGCGATATATTCCACCAGGTCAACGACCTTACAAGAATAACCCCACTCGTTGTCGTACCAGGCCACGACTTTGACGAATGTATCAGTCAGGGAGATACCGGCTTTGGCGTCAAAGACGGAGGTGCGGGCATCACCGATGAAGTCGGAGGAGACCACGGCGTCTTCCGTGTAGCCCAGAACGCCTTTGAGCTCGCCCTGGGAGGCGGCTTTCATGGCGGCGCAGATGTCTGCATAGGAGGCTGGCTTCTCAAGATTACAGGTTAGATCCACAACGGATACGTTGAGGGTGGGGACACGCATACTCATACCCGTCAGTTTCCCGTTGAGGGCAGGGATGACTTTGCCCACAGCTTTGGCGGCGCCTGTGGAGCTGGGGATAATGTTGCCCGCTGCGGCACGGCCGCCTCTCCAATCCTTGGCGGAGACGCCGTCTACGGTCTTCTGGGTGGCGGTGGTGGCGTGGACGGTAGTCATCAGGCCGTCTTTCATGCCGAATTTGTCGTGGATGACCTTGGCAATGGGGGCCAAGCAGTTGGTGGTGCAAGACGCATTGGAGATCACGTCCATGGACGGCTCATAGGTCTTGTTGTTGACGCCCATGACAAACATGGGGGCATCGGCGGAGGGGGCGGAGATCACGACTTTTTTTGCACCGGCCTTCAGATGGGCGGAAGCTGTCTCTGTAGTGGTGAACAGCCCGGTGGACTCTACCACTGCGAATACGCCTAGCTCGCCCCAGGGCAGATTTTCCGGATTGCGCTCGGAGAATACTTTGATCGTCTGGCCGTTGACAATCAGGGCGTCATCCGTGTAGCTGACTTCCCCCTCAAATGGGCCGTGGATGGTATCGTACTTGAGCATGTACGCCATATAGTCCGGCGTGATGAGATCGTTGATGCCGACAAACTCTACGTTGCTCCGCTGTAAGCCGGCCCGGAAGACGAGACGGCCAATTCTGCCGAATCCATTGATTGCAATTTTGATACCCATAACCTTAAAAACCTCCATTGTAAATCATAATTCTATTTGCTGATATTTTCACAATCTCCATTATACTGCAAAAATGCTAAAAATAAAAGTATTCTTTTGAAATTTTGTGTCGTGCAAAGTGACAAACTAATAGGCGTGTTCCCCGCAAAAACATAGGCATCTTTTCAAGTTCTTACTGTATTTCCTCCTGTCATAGGCGGAGAAAATACGAAAAAACATCACAGTAGGAGCAATCTCTACAAAATTCGATATTTTTCGTTGATTTGCCTGATATGATTTGATATGATAGGGGCGGAAAAATTTTACACGAAACATATTTGTGAATTGTGCCAAAATGAGGAGTGGGAACCAACATAGCCAAACCGTGGCACGGAAAGATAACAAGAGGTACTCTCCATGGAACACGAGCATATTGCGCAACTATTTTTATTGCAGCGTGATGCTACCGTCGGGGTGAAAGATGGCATCCTAATCTTTGTAAACGCTGCGGGAAAGCGACGCTATCCCTATGTAGAGCCGGGTATGGCCGCCGAGCAACTGCTCCCGGAGTTTGTTCTATCTGCGGCGGAGGAGCCGTTCGCCTGCAGTGCGCAGATCGGGGCGGAGAGCTGCACTGTGCTGGGGACACGGGTTGAGGATATACAAGTCTATACCCTGTTCCCCCAGATCGCCCCCACAGCGGAGGAATCTCAACTCTCTGAGAACTTTTGCAGCTCTATGCGGCGCACGTTGACCATACTGAACATGGCCACAAAGCAGTTGTTTCCCGCCATAGATCAACTGGAGGAGGATCAACAGGCCAATTTGACGATCCTCAACAAAAGCTATTACCGGCTGGAGCGGCTGTGCGATAACATCGACCACTTTTTCCGTCTCCAGGATGGACGGGAACGCCTATATCTGGAAAATACGGATCTCGTCCTATTCTGCCGGGAGTTGATCCAATCCGTGGCCCACTTCGCCCGGGATATCGGGATCACCCTGCAGATCAAAACGGATTTAGACTGTCTCGTCACGGCTGTTGACCGGCAGAAAGTAACTAAACTGCTGCTCAATCTAATCGCCAACAGCATCATCGGCACGGAGCAGGAGGGGCAGTTGACCTTGGAGCTAATACGCCGGGGAGAAAATGCGATTATCGCCGTCAAAGACACCGGCACCGGGATTGCGCCGGAGGACATGCCCCATATTTTCGAGCAGTATAAAAAAGAGCGGCGGGACACGGACATCTGGGCCGGGGTCGGCTTAGGGATTGCAATCGCAGGATCTATCGCCCGCCTCCATGGCGGCACCCTGCTCTTGAGCAGCAAAGAGGGCCAGGGGACATCGGTGCTGATCAACCTCCCCATCCGCCCGGCGGGCGGCGACGGACATCTCGCAGAGATGCCCCTGCACTACGGCGAGGGGGACGGGGGGATCCATGCGCTCCTCATGGAACTCTCCGACGTACTGGATCACAGGGCATTTTGTGGGCTGTATATGGAGTAGGGGATCAATTTTTAAGCCGCTTTTGAGCGAAGACAGAGCTGTATTTCCCCCGCCTTTGGCGGGGGAAAACATCAGAAAAAAGAGGAGAGATAACTTTGGCAGTCAAGTGTACATATTGCGGAAAAGTAGCGAGAGATCCAAGCGACAACTGCGCTGCGTGCGGTGCGGCGCTTCCGGAGGAAGTGGTGCAGGCGCAGAAGCCGGAGGTGAAAAAGACCGGTGTATTGACAGGGGTTGCGCTCTTTGCCGTCCTTGTGGTCGGGGCATTGATTTTGTTTCTCATACCGGACGGCTCCGCCCCCGCAGCCACCGGCCCGTCTGTTACGCCGATTCCGGTGGATCAGATTCGGGAACATATGCAGAATCAGCAAGAGGATGAGGCGCCAGACGGGAACCGTGGGGCGCCCGCAGACCATATTACAGACTCCGGTCTGCGCCAGTCCCTGGAGTTATTTTTCCGGCAAGAGCTCACCCAAATCGACTGGGATACCCTTGCACAGATTAAAACCATGGTGATTGACAGCGAATTTGTGGCGATTTCTACGGAACATATCCCGCTGGGACAAGTGGAGTCCAGTGCGTTGGCGCTGCAAGTCCAACCGGATGCGGTCATCGAAGATGCGAACCAACTGAAATATCTGGAGGGCCTGGAAGTCTTGGCAATCCGCCACGGGCAAATTGGGCCGAATCTGCTCCGAGACTTGCCGAATATCCAGGAGTTAGACGTGATTGCCAGCAGAATGTTAGGTGATCTCACCGCATTTGCCGTAATGCCGGAATTGAGCCGGCTGACAGTTTCCGGCAGAAACTTCGATTCGCTGCAGGGGATTTCGGAACTGCCGAATCTATACGCCTTGGGGCTTTACGCCACGGGGATCAGCGACCTCTCTGTGTTGAGTATCCAACAGAACGTTACGGAACTCGCTTTTGTCAACAACCGCCAACTCTCTTCGCTGAATACGCTGCAGGAGATGTCTTGGCTCCGCTCGCTGCACATTGAGCGCACAGAGGACATCAATCTGCACTTTATCAACGAGATGACCAACTTGGAATCTCTGACCATTGTGCGAACGGACGCCAGAAGCTACGACTTCATCCTGCCCCTGACCAATTTGCGATATTTACGGCTGTTCGACAATCGAGACGTGCCGGAAATCCCCTCTCTGGCAGGATTCACCCATCTGGAAGAATTGCACTTGCACACGGGCCGCAATACAGGGCGGGTTAGGCCCACCACGTACCTAGAGGGGTTGACCTCAGTCCGAAAGATGACCCTCCACAACGCCGACACACTGGATGCCCTGCAGGGGATGGAGAACCTAGAAGAACTACACCTCAACTTCGGCTGGCTTCTAACCGATGCCGCCCCTCTGGGCGCTCTGCAAAACTTGCACACCCTGCGGATTTATGACAGCCGTACCTATGGCAGTGAGGTGAGAAACATGGCCGCCATCGGGCAGCTCTCCAATCTGCGGCGGCTGGATTTGTCGGACAATGAGATTTTCTTCAACTGGAACTTTATCTACGGGCTGACACAATTGGAGGAGCTGAACATCTCCCGCAACACGGTGGTGGGCGACTTCTCCGGCATTGCGAATTTACAACAGCTTCGGGTGTTAGATATGGCGAATGTGCGGCTGGTATCGTCGTTTCAGATCAGCGGAAGCGGCGGACTGGTGGGGATTTCCTGGCCGGAACCCTACGCATTGGAACGATTTTCTGATGCGCTTGCCAGTCTGTCCAGCTTGGAATCACTGACCATTGACGGGAACAATGTGCGGGATATCAACTTCGTCTCCCATCTGCATCATCTGCAATACTTCCAGGCGGAGAGCAATTATATCGCCGATGTCTCCCCGTTGTCGGAACTCACGGAGTTGATCTTTGTCAATCTGCGGCGAAACCCGGTGACCAACTGGCAGGTGCTCGACAGGATGATTAATACAACGCTGTTGGGGCGGTGATGTCTGCATAAACAAGGGAACTTTTCCGCCCGGTCTATCGTCTAAGATAGCATTAGGAGGGAAACGTGATGCAAAACGAACAGTTTGATCTCACCCCTATACAAAACTATACCCCGCCCGCATATCCAACCCGCACGACAGCGCCGCCGCCGGCGTTGAAAAAACTACCTATGCGCTGGGCAAAACATGCGGCGGTTATCGCCTGCCTCGGTGCGCTGAGCATTGGGGCGTTGACGGGTTGCGCAGGGCAGGTAGCGCAGCCGACTGAACCGGCTGCACGGTGCGACGACGGCATCCACGGTGTAGTCGGCTACCCGCAGAGAGACAACTGGTACGCAGAGGACGGGCGTGAATTCGACGTAGAAGTGCGCACACATTGGGGCGGCTCAGGTGCGGGGCCGTTTTACGTCGCCTATTTAACGGAACAAGAGGCGCTGGGGATTATCCAAAACCGGTTACGCCAGGCGGGAATGTCCTTTGATGCCCCCGTGCCGGACTATGTAGCGACTGCCGAAGTCCCGGCGGGGGAAGCCACTGCCGCCCTTTCCCTTTTTGACGAGCGCACCAGGCAAGGTATTGTTTTTCCGGCAACTTGGTGGGATGCGTTTACTCGGTGGCCTATGACACACGAAGAGATAGAGGACGCATTGCAGCAAGATTTCGCACAGCGGTTTGATATATCTGCCGCCTTTCTGCCAAACCCAGGGGAGTCCATTGGCGATTATGATTGGAACAGGGAAGATGATCCGACGTTTACAGAAGAGGAAAAGCAAGAGGCCGGGGAAATCCTCAAGGGGCGGCTTGTAGATCAGGTTGACGCCTTTTTGGACCACTTGCGCACAGAAGGAGTGTTGCCGACATGAATAAGAACAACCATGAATTTGACCTTACCCCCATGCAAACCTATACCCCGCCCGCATATCCGACCCGCACGACAGCGCCGCCGGCGGCGTTGAAAAAACTGCCTATGCGCTGGGCAAAAAATGCGGCGATTATCGTCTGCCTCGGTGCGCTGAGCCTTGGGGCGTTGACGGGAGGTATGGCAGAGGGAATGCCGCCTGCATCTTATAATGACAGCACCCCTGGCGTAACGGCAGCGTATTTGCAAGATGGCAACTCATACGCAGAGGCCGGACGCACCTTTGATGTAGTGGTGCGCACACACCATGGCGGCTCGGCCTCAGGGCCGTTTTACGTTGCCTATTTGACGGAGCAAGAGGCGCTGGGGATTATCCAAAACCGGCTGTATCAGGCTGGCATTTCCTTTGATGCCCCCGTGCCGGACTATGTGGCGACCCTGGAAACCCCCTGGTCAACTGAAATTACCGCTAGACTTTCCCTGTTTGACGAGTCCACAAGGCAGGGTCTTGTTTTTCCAATCCCCTGGGACTGGCGGACTGAATTTAATTGGCGGGATATGCCGCAGGGAGGTATAGAAAGCGCCTTGCAGCAGGAGTTTGCCCAGCGGTTTAACGTATCCGCCACCTTTATGCGAAACCCAGGCGAATCCATGTGTAATGGCGAATGGCAATGGGAATATGGTCAGAACGTTGGACCGACCTTTACACAAGAAGAAAAACAAGAGGCCGGAGGAATCCTCAAAGAACGGCTGATATCTCAGGTAGATACTTTTATTGAACAATTGCACACAGACGGCATATTGCCGTTGCTCCCCTTTGCAGATGTATCCCCCCAGCACTGGGCACGGCAGGCAATTGCGCATGTGTGGGAGCAGGGATTTATGGTCGGCACTGCCCAAGGCACGTTTGCTCCGGATGAAACGCTTCTCCGTGCACAGGCGGCTGTCATCCTCTGGCGCATGGCGGGGGAACCTGCGGCGGAGTTTCAACCCGCTTTCCACGATGTACCGGTCACGGCGCCCCCATGGTACAGAGACGCTGTGATTTGGGCAAATGAAGTCGGCGTTGTCCGAGGGTACGCCGGGCGGTTTGACCCCTACGGCGAACTTACAAGGGAACAGCTTGTGGCCATGCTGCATCGCTATGCCCAGTTTACAGGCGATGATGTCAGCGTGTCGGACTCGTTTTGCCTGGACAATTTCCACGATCACACCCAGTTGAGCGAGTGGGCGGCAGACTATATGCGCTGGGCGGTATACCACGGGCTGATTACCGGTACGGCAGAGCGCACCCTCTCCCCGCTGGGGACAGCGACGAGAGCCGAAGCGGCCATGGTTTTGATGCGGTTTACTGAAGCGTAACAATCATCTGCGCCGAAACCGCCCGGACAAGGAGACACACCCATGAACCTGACCCTACACCTCACCAATCGATGCAACCTCGCCTGTACATACTGCTTTGTCGCCTTTGGCCAGTTGCGCATGACGGCGGACACGGCAAAGCGTGCGGTGGATGTTGCGGTTACCAAAGGATCGCCCACCGGGATTTTATTCTACGGGGGCGAACCCCTGTTAGAGCGGGACGTGATTCATCAAACCGTGGCCCATGCAGAGGAAATCCGCAAAAAAACGGGACACCAATTTTTTTATAAAATTACGACAAACGGCATCTTGCTCGACGAAGACTTTTTGCAATTCGCCAAAAGCGTCAATCTGACCATCGGCTTCTCCCACGACGGCCCCGCACAAGATGATTGCCGCTTTTTCCCTGACGGCTCCCCGTCATCTGGGGTGCTTGCAGACAAAATTCCGCTGCTTTTACACTATCAGCCCTTTGCAATCGGCATGGGGGTGCTGGATGCGTCGGTTGTGCACAAGGCAACGGATATGGTCAAATTTTTGCGCCGGAGCGGGTTTCGCTATATGACGCTGAATCTCAACTACGATGCGCCCTGGACCCAGGCGGACTTTGAAACGCTGGGGCAGGAGTATGAAAAATTGGCCAAGCTATATTGCAACTGGACACTGGATGAACAGAAGTTTTACCTCTCGCCCTTCGATCAAAAGATTCTATCCCACGTAAAGGGGGCGGCCTATAACATTGACCGGCGTAACATGTCACAGAATCAGCCGTCTGTCGCACCGGACGGGACAATTTTTCCGGGCTCCCGCTACGTGGACGACCCCGCATTTGCCATCGGCGATGTCTGGGCGGGCATTGATGAGAAAAAACAGGCGTTTTTCGCCCAAAAAGGCGCAATCCCCCTTGATGCGTGCAACGCCTGCGCCATTCAATCCCGCTGTAACTACGCCTACGATATGCTGGCCCGCCAAGGCGATGCGTTCGCAATTGACATAAGTCCCATCCAGTGCGCACACGAAAAATTGCTCACCCCCATTGCCGATAGGCTCGCCGAAGAGCTATACCATCGGGGCAGTGCGCTGTTTATGCACAAGCATTATAACGAGATGTTCCCCTTCCTATCGGCGCTGGAAGAAGGGGTGTTCACCGGGTAGAATTTTACAAAAATTTCAGTTCCTTTTTAGTTGACATAACATCAAATGTGTGTTATATTATTATTGTAATATTAGAAAATGTATATGCATATTTATACTTGTGGCAATTTATGAACTCGCAAATACTTGAGATTTTTATTGAATCATTAAATTTGGGGAAGGATTTTGGAAAATGAAGCTAAAAAAACGAATACTCAGCATATTCCTCATACTCAGCCTATTGCTTACCCTCGTGCCGACGGCGGCTCTGGCAGAGGGGGTAGAACTTGTGCCGCTAAGTGCTGTATCTACCGCGGCCGAGTTGAGGGCAGCGATTGCACTGGGCGGTACACAGGTTATCGAACTTGCGAATGATATAGTTGATTCACTTCCTATTCCTTTTATCCCGCCGGGAGTTAATATCACACTTACCAGCGGGCCGGGC
>Ga0123355_10001121_pt1 | contig 37059 bp, 30 predicted proteins | sample TergutEmb28metaG_3_FD_89872 | JGI IMG/M metagenome (GOLD analysis project Ga0123355, IMG submission 89872) | Embiratermes neotenicus P1 segment gut microbial communities from Petit-Saut dam, French Guiana - Emb289 P1 | ecosystem: Host-associated > Arthropoda: Insects > Digestive system > Gut ...
CAAAGCCTATCTGACTTAGACGGAGTTACAGGCCAGTTCAAGGAACAGATAATTGAAAACTGTAATAACTATATCGCCCTTCGTCAGAATAGCTCTGTTAATGCAGAACATTGGGCCAGTATCTTTGGCACCAGAGAGAGCATGGAAGCTACATATCAGATTAAAGAGGGAGAGAGCACTTCTCTTGGCTCACTAAGAAAGACACGAGAATTTATCTATCACCCAGATGATATTAAGTTACTTAAAGCAGGTACAGCTATTTATCTTTCTAGGGATAAAATGGAACATACCAAAGTAAATATAAATAAGCCGTTTTGATGAGGTGATTAATTGCGGAGTGTTTTAGCTGTGCAATGTGGATTAAATATCTGATTAGACCAGGCAATCCATTTGTGGCTTAGCGCAATTAAGCTATTTTAGAACGCATTCCAACACTCTTTATAATTCGGCTTACTAACATAATCTAGGGGGATTTCACAATGACCGATAATCGTAATAACAGTAATAGCAATAGTCATAACAACAGCAGTAATGGCAATATCAGCACTAACACCAGCACCAGTATCAACAACACCACCAACGACAACAGAATCTGGTTATACATAGCTTGGATTTCATTTTATGTCATTCTCTTTGGTATCTTTACATTTTTCTTGATAATACCGTTTTATATCATATCCTTCTTGATTTTATTATCACCACTAGCAGAAAAGCTATGGCGCGTAATAATGGGAGTAAGGCCACTAAGATTAAATCAAGAGAAGGAAAGATTACTGCCTCTATTTGAAGAAGTCTATACAAAGGCAAAAAAGAAACCAAGGAAAAATGCCAAGGAAATCTATAATCCCTTGCCCTCAAATATTAATATTAAGCTCTACATACAAGAGAGTATGGATATAAATGCTTTTGCTTTTGGTAGAAGTACCTTAGTGCTTACTAAAGGCAGCACCCTTTTATTAAATGATGATAACTTAAAGGGTCTAATAGCTCATGAGCTAGGTCACTTTGCTAATCGTGATACCTTCTATGCACTATGTGCAAGTATAGCTAATCTTCCTATGTCTTTATCATTAAGATTACTTTCTATAGCCAGAACAAAGATGGAGGAGAGTGGCAAGAGTTCTCTTGCCGTAAGAGTAGTTAGAGGTTTTATAGATATGTTCTATTATGGATTTAAGGGTGTTGAGTTTGTAGGGGATTTAATTATAATGCACAGTAGGCGTAGGAGCGAATACGAAGCTGATTTATATGCCCATAAGTTGAAGTATGGGGCAGAGCTTGCAGAGGTATTAACCCAGATATATCAGATATCTATGGAGAAGCCGAAGAGTGTTGGGGAGATGGTGCGGGCTAGTCATCCGCATTTGACTAAGAGGGTGGAGAGGTTGGAGGGAGTGGTTTGAAGTGCAGTCATGATATAAAATTAAAAATCTATTGTGACAAAAACCACAATAGATTTTTAATTTTGAGATATATGAATTGAAGTGCTATGCTTCCTAAGAATAGCTTTTTATTGTCCGAAATGTTTTTTCCATTCACTAATAAAAAGTTTCTCATTATCCTTAATAATTTTTTCGATTTTCCTTAATTCACCAGTAGAAAACCCACTATTATTGTTCTCAAATTTTACTGGTGATAACCAGTATTTTGTGGCATTAGAAGAAGGGCTTCCAGTACATACATGAACATGCATGGGCTCTAATGGGCCACTTCCCATGCCCCCTATGTACTCATTACTCCAACAGAAAAAAGTAAAGCCACCTTCTTTTAGGAAATTAGGCACTTTTAAGCACTCCTTTTATGATTTAATTTTAGTGCTACTTACTTATAATGTTGCCAAGGCTTTTTTCTAAATAGTTCCTTAAATAGAGTAGTTCATTGTCTTTAAAGCCAAACGACAAATATACTGCAATTTCTGGCAGTATAAATTCTGCAAAATCAAAACCATCTTCGTTTGGGCGTTCTGCCCTAACAAAGATATATTCTTTCCCATCGACTAGCAACTCTTTATCTGAATGTGTCAATATTATGCCATTAATTTCTGACAAATAATTCTTTCCAATTCCTCTTAAATTTGCTATGCCTATAGCAAATTTATCTCTTTTTAATTTCAAGTTTTCCATATTCTATTGAATTTCCTCCTAAATGCTATCCCTCCCTTTTAAAAGAAAGTTTATACATTACTCAACCTCATTTTGGTGCTTATCATAACACCTCCCTTGTTGAAAAATACTGTAGTTATTTTATTTGAGCTACAAGTTTATAAAATGAGGACTTTCTACGTTTTAATTTTAACATAGCTTCATTAAGAGTTAAAGCACCATTCTGCCAATCTCTAACAACCTTCATTTCCTTTTCCGAGTAAGCCACTTTGGGCCGACCCAAATGCTTGCCTTTCTCCTTGGCAATAGCAATACCAGCCTTTTGTCGGCTTTTGATATTTTGCCATTCTTGTTCGGCTTGAAATGCTAGGGTTAGTAAAACCATATCACATACATATCTATCCATGGGAGTAGTTTGCTTTTTATCAGTATCCAGTAATGGCATATCTAATACCTTAATAGTTACTTTGATGTCATTGATTAGTTTGTTCCATTCGTTAATGATGCCATTATAATCCCGACCAAGGCGGTCTATGCTTGATATGTAGAGAATATCATTAGACTTTAAGCGTTTCAGCAGTCCGTTATACTTGCTCCGATTAAAATTTTTGCCACTGGCTTTTTCAATAACAATATTGTTTCTGGGTATATCCAATTCCAAAAGCTCTTTTAATTGTCTGTCTTCATTTTGACCATCACTTGATACACGTACATAGGCATAAACATTCTGTTGCATATAAATCCTCCGTCCTCCGCAAAAGGTGTACCTTTTGCGGAGGACTTTTATAATGATAACAGAACCAAATATGGGTGTCAATAAGCATTTAAAGTTGTAATTTAATAGTTAAATAAGGCTAATTTTGACTGGTTTTCATGAAAAATATAAAATCGTAAGACAAAATACAATTCCATGAAAGGTACACCTTTTGCGGACAGTTGGAAAAGTGTATATAGCCCTTTGAAATGAGGGTTTTTGTTTGCGTGAACATGGGGAGGAGGAAGCCATTACGCAAGTAATTTTGCATTTAAAGATATGATCTATGTATTTCCTATTGTACAGAGCAAAAGGAGGTTGATTAAGTAATGACAAAATTAAGAGTGAGATTTACTGCGATACTACTAAGTTTTATCATGGTATTTGCGGTTGTTGGAAATCCCGTGGCCCTTAGAGCTTATTATGGGGATGAGTTTGGTTGGCATGAGGACTATGAAAGCAATTGTGCCAACAATTATGATCGCGGTGACTATGGCGAAGCTGACATTCAAGCTAGTGACGAGAAATTTTTAACAGACGATTCAATGAATTTTGGCATTGAACCCATGTCAACAACCTTCGGGTTTGAAAGACCTACCATTGCTGGTGTTTATGGCGTAGTGGTTATTAAAGATGGTAGTGTTTGGTATTATAGTTATGCCTGGCCCCACGGCGACACTCCTATGCAAGTTGGCAATTTTACTGATGCAATTGAAGTGCGGGCTGGAGGTGGCAATTTAGGTGCCGAATGGTTTTATGTACTAAGAGCCAATGGAGCACTGTACATAGTAGGATGGGGATTTGGTCTGCCACCTCGTAGAATTGCAAGCTCTGTTTATAGGTTCGCACCATCGTTTGGTGGCGGTTATGTTGCCATCATCACCAATACCTTAGACCGCGCTCTTATGATTTATACATCTTCAGGCACGACAAGCGGAAATGCATTGATGACCAATGTTGCTGATGTTGGTTGGGGAGATGATTATTGGATTATCTTGAGGACAAATAGAGAAGTTTGGGCACTGGATTCCACACCAAGGTTCATTGCAAGAAATATAGTGCAGATTCAAGAGTATGATCTCGGTATTTATATGCTAGACACAAATAGAGTGGTGCGAAGATATCATTTAGATGGCGCATTTGTTTCTCCAGTTGCAACCAATGCAATTGCTATGCATGGTGGGAGCATGGGGCTACTCATACAAAAGGCAAATAGAAGCTTATATAGATATTACAGAGTAAATAATCATGTATTTGCTCCCTGTGATGCTTGCAATAATAATGGCTGTGATGTTTGTCGTCTATTAAGCGTTACTTATCTGCGCACCAGAGGTCATCGTTTAAATGTAGGTACCGATATTGTTCAATTTGTTGCCGCTGGCGGTCTCTATGCTCTTACCGAAGGGGCTCAACTATTCGGTATTTTGCAAAGGTCTAATGGAGCTATATATGCTTTTCGTGAAGTTGATTGGTGGAGCGATACAGGGGAAGTTAATCTTACTAGGATTACAACAACACCTCTCGCTGTTCCCGCACCCCAGCGGGTGACGCTAGATTTTTATAGACACGGTGCGGATTTACCACGCGCACGCATACCAATAACAATAAACTGGCAACCTCTGTGGTTTAGTCGTCGCCCTGCTCACGAAGAAAATCGCGATTTGGCAGTAGCTGGCCTTGTTTTGTCGGCGGCGGCTTATGATAGGCATCTTGTTAGAGCAGAACTTGAAAAATTGGACTTTGAATTTGTTGGTTATTACAACTATGGCTTAAATATTGCTGACCGTGTCGCTTTTACTATTGGAATTAATCGTATTACGAATACCGTAGCAGTTATTATTCGCGGTACGAGTCCGGGTACCGGGGATGCCGGCTCACAATTTAATAGATTTGTATTTTACCAAACCGATGCAAGCGCGCGGAATGTTCGTGATACACTGATTAACGAAGGCTTTTTACGCCCAAATGGCTCTATGGTACCTGGAATGACTTATTTTATAACTGGACACAGTAGGGGTGGGGCTACTGCTGGCATGTTGGCGCATTTGCTTGCACAAGCTTCTGGCAGAGTGGTGGCAGAGGAAAGGGTCTTCGTCTACACTTTTGGGTCGCCCAATTATACTAACTTTCTCGATAGTGTAAGGTATCGTAATGTATTTAACTATGTAAATCGTCATGATGTAATCCCCAATACACCTAGGATGGTGTTTTCGCCTTTTCCAATTCAGAGGACTGCCGATAGGCATGGTATCAGCATATCGACTGGCACATGTAACGTGATGCAAAGGTACTTTTTAACACTTGCGGGCAGAGTGTACGATTCTCGCTCAAATCTATCTCCGGTTGGATGGAATCCCATATGGGATTCGAGTTTTGGACACCCTCATACACTTTCAGCGCATCTGGCGTATTTCCTTGTGGGAGTAAGAAACCCGATTCGGACAAATACAGGACGAATTCTGGTTTTTAAATGTCCTGTTGATATTGAAGTATTTGACTACCATAATGAGCTTGTGTCACGTATTATAAACAATGTAGCAGATGAAAGCCTTAACGAACTTCTTCACGTGTACGCTTGGGTTGATGGTGATAGCAAGAGCTTTGCACTGCCATATCATGGGGAGTTTGATTTTAGGATAACCGCCACTGGCAGTGGCTTGATGAATGTTTCTATTATTGATGAAGACAGAATTACGTGGGAAGTGCTGGAGCAAAGGGATTTTATTAATATACCACTGCATGTAGGTATGTGGGTGATTGTCAGAAATGGTACAGGGATAACGCTAGACAACGTACGATTATACCTTGTAGAAAGCGGTGCAATAATCGGCGACATATCAACAGATGGCACTATAACAAGGCGACCGCAAGATGGTAATAATGGAGGAAATAATAATTATGTAAGCGGTGGCACAGGTGCAGGCTTCCCATCAACCACAGGCCCAACACATGCGAGAACCCAATCAGAAACAGAAACAGAAAATCAGCCACAATACCCAGAACAAGAACCATCAACGATCGTCACAGACAATCAAGACGGAACTGCTGATTTTCCATTCATAGATATATCTATTGGAGCATGGTACTATCCATACATATTATCAGTCTGGAATAACTCACTATTCCAAGGCACAGCACATAATCTATTCAGCCCACAATACAGCATGACACGTGCAATGTTTGCACAGGTGTTAGCCAATCTTGAAGATGTAAATACCGATGGAGATGGCAATAATAGAGATGTTAAAAAAGGGAACTACACTGGAAATAATGCAAATGACCGCATTAATAACAACAGCAATGACAATAATGCAATCAACACCACACCATTATCATCAAGCTTTAAAGATGTATCTGCTAATGCATGGTATTTCAGTGCAGTTGAATGGGCATATCACATGGGTATTGTTCAAGGTATAGGCAATAATAATTTTGCACCCAATACACCCATTACTCGTGAGCAAATGGCTGTTATGCTATATAGATATGCTTATGTAATGGGGATAGAGTTTTTACAAAGATCAAATTTAACTGCTGATACAAATGTTGTAACTGACACAAATGAAATAACTGACATGAATATGGCAACTGGCGTAAATGGTATTACTGCTTCCTTCACTGACCAAACCGATATATCCTATTGGGCAATAAATGCAGTAAACACAATTCAATCTGCTGGCATAGTAGCTGGTAGACCAGATGGATCATTTGATCCACAAGCCACAGTCACAAGAGCAGAGGTTGCGACTATATTTGCGAGGTTTGTAGACTTGCTTCAATAAGTGTTTTCATAACGCACATCAGCAGTCCGAAAACTATTTTTGCAACTGTAGTGCTAGAACATTAAGGGTTAATCGAGCGCCTATAGAAAAGCAATCCACAACTGATGTCCGTCAACTCGGCTCACATCAACAGGATTGCTTTTCTATATTTGTCGCAGTTTCCATAACCATATATCAATTTATCAAAATGCCAGACACCCTGGCATTTTTTGCAGTATTTATAATAATTTTAAACATAAGGGGGTTTAAAATAAATTTGAATATCAAATTAAATATAAAGAGCATCTTTAAATCTGATGTTGATACAGAAGAATTTATCGAGCTTTTCAATTACAGGCTATTACGCATTATACTCCATATAGAAAATCAAGGTGTTGTTCAGAGTGAAGCTCAAGGTGACACATGTTGAGAAATTTTGATATAACAGTCTCCCATGAGGGTTCGTATGATATAATGTACTTGTATTTCAGAAGATACTATAGCTTTCCTCGTAAAGAGGCAGAGATGCTGTTTGCACAGCTCCTGCCCTCTAAGGAATTGGAGGATAAGCTATGATAGAAAGAGTAGGTGTATATTGTAGATTATCTGATGAGGATAGAGATAAGAAAAATGTAAATGATGACAGCGATAGTATTCAAAATCAAAAGAGTATGTTATTAAAGCACGCTCTTAATAATAACTGGGAAGTAATAGACATCTATAGTGATGATGATTACTCTGGAGCAGGTGTCTATAGGCCAGACTTTGAAAGGCTAATTAAAGACTGTGAGAATGGCAGAATTAATCTTGTATTATGCAAAACCCAGTCAAGATTTTCAAGAGATATGGAAGTAATCGAAAGGTACTTGCATAACAAGTTTATTGAATGGGGCGTTAGATTCGTCAGCATTGTTGATAATGCCGACACCGAAGTTAAAGGCAACAAGAAAGCTAGGCAGATAAACGGCCTTATCAATGAATGGTACTTGGAAGATTTATCAGAGAACGTCAAAAAATCATTGAGCAATAAACGCGATGACGGTCTATTCATGGGGAGCTTTGCTCCATATGGATATAAGAAAGACCCTAACAACAAACATAAACTGATTATTGATGAAATACCAGCTGAGGTAGTGAGGAAGATATTTGAACATTATAAAAATGGTTTAGGCTACTATAGAATCAGCAAGATATTAAATGACGAAAAAATAGACTGTCCATCAATATATAAGCGAAATAACGGTAGCGATTTTGTCTGTCATCAGTTGGATTACTCTAAAGCTGTGTGGCGCAGTGACACAGTTGCTGTGATATTAAAGAATCCAGCTTATATAGGAGTTTTAGTACAAGGCAAGAGAACATCTGTTAGCTATAAAAATCGTAAATCAGTGCCAATACCAAAAGAAAAATGGAGCATTAAGAAAAATGCCCACGAACCGATTATCGAAATGGACACATGGGCAATAGTAGAGCGTAGATTAGCCAAGAGTAAATATGAAACTCCGACCAAAACAGGTGATATACATTTCTTTAGTCAAAAGGTCTACTGTGGTGAATGTAAAAAGGTTTTTATGCGAAATGTTTATTCTGTAAAAGAAGAACATGGCGGTAAGAGAGCATATTTGCAATGCAAGAGTGCAAAGAAGCACCGCAGTTGTGATAACAGGAGGTCAATTAGATTAGATGTGCTTGAAGACACTATTACTAAGGAAATCAATAAATTGCTTAAACAATTCTATAATCAAAACTCGTTAGAAAAACAATATAATGCCAATAAAAGTGTTAATGATGGGCATTCCGACAAGGTAAATGCCTTAAAGCTTGAAAAAGGGAAAATAGAAACCAAAATAAGGGAACAAAATTCTTATTTCAAGAATCTTTATGAAGATAAGATAAAGAATGTCATTTCAAACAGATATTGTCAAGTGTTTTTGTCCAAATCCAATAAAGCCACATAAACCTCAAAACAAAACCGCCGTCGGTAGATATTACTCTTCCAACGGCGGCTGTTTTCAGTTGAGATAAAACTTAACTTTCTTCTTTGATTGCTTCGATAAAATTGCGTAGCAGGGTGGCAACCTCTGCTCTTGTGGCATTACCCTGCGGGTCAAAATTACCTTCGCCTCTGCCGCTTATGATTCCAGCTTCAAACATAGCATTTACCGCTTGCAATGCCCAAGTGCTTATTTGTGCTTCGTCATTAAATGAGCCTGACCTGATGCTTGGAAGTTCTAATTCCATAAACCTTGCATAGTTGTTGAGGATTTGAGCCATTTGCTCACGAGTAATGTTATCATTTGGAGCAAATCTCCCATCGCCAAAACCAGCAACAATACCATTTGCCGCTGCCCAGTTTACAGCATCGGCGTACCACTGTCCATCAGCTACATCAGTGAATACTGCACTGCCTGCCTGTGGTGTTCCTGCCATACGGTGCAGAACCGTCACCATCATGCCTCTTGTCATAGTCATGTTTGGACTGAATGTTGTGAGTGATGTTCCGCTGAATAGATTGTTTTGGTGTACAAACCTCACCGAATCAAAGAACCAATTGTTTGCGCTTACATCAACAAATGGATTTACCCATTCAGGAGTTGGTACTGTTGGCTCTTGTATGACAGGTATTTCGGGTGTTGGCGTAGGTTCAGGTGTGGTAATTGGAGCATCTTGTACTACAAAATTCAATGTTATGCTTAATGCAGAGTTATTAAAACTTGCTCCGTCGAAAATAGCCCTAACCCGAATTGCATGGGTTCCTACAGGAAGTTCTAATGTAGCTAAATCAAAGCTCGTTGTGGTTACTACTCCGCTTCTTGCAATGCCGCCTACATAAATACGATAGCCACTTGCGTTGTTTACAGCGTTCCAACTTACAATTGTGTTGTCAATTCTGACATTTGTAGGTGTTGATAGCGAAGGTGTTGTCGGTGCAGGTGTCCACCCACCACCGTCACCACCCGGTACAGATGCACGAGCTACTACTACAGTGTAAGTTTGGGTTGCTGCTCCCGGTGCTGTTACGATTAATGTAATTGTATTTTGTCCTATGCTAAGATGGTGCACGCCTGTTCCGGTAACTGTTGCACCGGATGCGGCAACCGCATTTACGGTTATGGATGTTACAGGGTTGCCAACATTTACCGTGTAGTTGAACACATTAGGGCTAAACGCTGGCATCAATGTTCCTTGTGACACTGTAAGGTTGGTTAGGGTTGCTGTTATTGGGTCTAAAGCCGCTGCTACATTAACAGTGATTGCGGTTGTAAGCACTACATTATTCGTGTTTGTCAGACCTTCTGGCAATGTCACAGTTCCGGAGAAAGTAACGGTTTGAGCGATAGTAACCGCAGGGTCAAACCCAGATGGCGTTCCCCATATTACCTCAGCTGAATCAGGAGGTCCAGCAAGGTCAACTACAATGCCTACTGTTGTTGGCAATCCCCAGTTTCCAGCTACTGCTTGCGCATGAGTTATGCTAAGTGCTAGTGGCGTGGTTATGCTCACCAAATTTGTTGGAATTGGCTCAAAGGCCACGTCGGTGATAATTACATCATTATCTGGCATAGTGAAGGTTGCAGATGTTGCGCCTGCCACATTGGTAATTGTTGCACCTGTGGCTGTTATGCCGTCAATCACAAGGCGTTGACCGCTCGGTGGCGTGATGTTGAGGGTTATAATTGCGCCATGTACGAACTGCGGGCCTCCTTGAATTGTGACACCAGTAACACCGTATTGAACCGATACAAGGAAGCTCTCTGTCGCTTGACGTATCGCCATTATCACAATTACTGCATCCGCATATCCATCCTGCGATATTGTTACTATTTGCGTTACTGTTCTTGGTGTGGAATCATCTCCAACAAATTCCATTATTATCGGGCTGGTAGGATTTGATACTCTTGCATCCAAGCCCTCTAACGTTATTACTACATTTGATGCTGTACTTGGCACACCCGTAATCGCAACCATTCCGCTTACGGCGTTATCAGCCATAACTCCGCCACCTGTGTGCGTTGCGATTATGTCTGCCAAAGATAAAGAGTTTTCAGCCAGCCTTGCTGCTGTAATTGTAATTGTCGCATCAGCATATCCCGCTTCTGAAATTGTAACTATCTGCGTTGCCATTCTTGGAACTGTATCATCCCCAACGAATGTTAGAGTTATCGGACTGGTCGGGTCTGCCGTTCTTAATCCCAATCCTTCCAGCGTTACAACTACATCTGACACTGTGCTTGGAACATTTGTAATCATGACTGTTCCGGTTGAAGCATGGTCAACCAATATACCGCCGCCTATGTGAGTTGCAGTTATGCCAGTCAAACTTACAGAGGGTATATCTTCAAAAGCAGCGTTTACCTCGGTAGCTCCGGCAGTTTTCACGAAAGTTACTAATATTGAGCCTGCTGTATTGTCCGTAAACTTCGTTACTCCCGTTGCACTAACACCATTTTCCACAAGTCTTTGGCCTGTTGGCGGAGTGATAGTAACTGTGACTGTATCGCCTACTTCTGCCTCTGTCGGACTGACGGTCACATAAGCCGTTACTGCTGTGGCTACTGTTATCGGGTAGGTTACAGGTGGAATATTCTCAAATGTTGCGTTTACCTCAGTAGCTCCGGCTGTCTTAATAAAAGTTACCGATGTTGAACCTACCGTGTTACCTGTGAAAACTTCTACTCCTGTTGCCGTTACACCATCTGCTATAAGTCGTTGACCTATCGGTGGAGCGATAGTAACTGTAATTGTGTCGCCTACCTCCGCAGTTACTGGACTGACAGCTATATAATCCGTTACTGCTGTGGCTACTGTTATCGGATAGATAGTAGGCGGTTCATCTGGACAATCGCAATCCGGATAATCTTCACAGCATGGCTCGTCTGTACATTCGCAGTCGGGATAGTCTTCACAGCAAAGTTCGTCGGCGCAATCACAATCCGGATAGTCCTCGCAACAATGGTCAAGTTCTTCAAGAATTTCAAACTCAAATAGCCCACAGTTTATACAAGTACGGGTTTGTATGCCAACTACTGTACTGGTAGGTTCTACTTCAACAACCCACTCCGAAAAGACAGTATTATCACACCGCACCATTATATCAAGTTTGACTACATCGCTGCATGTGTCGCATCTTAATACTCTTATCCCATCCATATCTCCTATTGGTGGAACAAGCACTTCCCAATCACTGCCATAGCAATCATGAGGCTCGAATACAGTAATTTCAAATGTTTCAATCTGTCCATCGCCCATGTCTATGAAAAGTGTGCCGCCAACCGTACTATGCGGTGTTATTTCAATAATGCCCTCGCCAGTGAATGTTAATACACCATCTGCAAATTGGGCGGTTTCATTATCCGATGACAGTGTGAAAAGCGAATCCGATGCCATTCTTCCAACTCCAGCGGGTTCTATCCAAGACCTAAAAGTGGTTGTACCAGTAGCAGTTCTTGCGGCTAACTTCGACACATCGCCTTGAATCGCAATTAACTCCTGCCTTGCCCGTTCGTGGCCTGTAATATCCCTTATAATTGGAATGCCCAAAACACTTACATCATGCTGTCCCATCGCATAAATAACTAAGTTGTTCATTATTCTGCCGATATTATCAATGCCAACATGACGTGCGCCTACATTTTGCATTTGTATACTATGCGGTATTGTTGTGGTTGAACTTTCCAGAGTAGTAACCGCTATTCCATCCACGACAAAGCGCACAGGAATTGCAGAAACCATGTCGAGGATAAAATCATACATATTAAATGTGGACTGTTCGCCACTCAGCGACCGGCCAAAGTCATATATCGAATACAAGCCCTTCGCCGTTTCAACCCCAATTCTACCAGCGTCAACCATAGAATTAAGACTTGATAGCAGTCCGCCCATGCCACTGAGTATATTAATTGTGTTGTTTACTACAGTCACGGCATTCATTATGGATTCGATGTCGTGAAGCATATCGGCTACCCGTTCAAGTTCGCGCTGGATTATTTCAGACTGGAACATGATATTTGTTGTGACTTCAATTACCATCCTGTCGCCCGGTCTAAATTCTTGTGAGCTTTGACTCCCAATAATACCTGTACTCATGTATTCTTCATCTACGACAGAGCCATCAGAATAGTGTCTCACAACACCCTGCCTGACCCCCAAAATCGTATGCGTTAGACCATATATAGGTCTGGAAGATACATTTTCCAACACAATTGTAACTGTGTAATCCTCTGCATAGAAAGCGGAATTTGGAATATAGAATGTCAAGTGAAGCGCACTGCCTGCGTATACTTTTATAGGGTCATGAGCGATAAACTCGTATTTGAATGGCTCATAAAACGGCATAATTACACCACTCAAAAGTGCGGCAATGTCAAATACACCTTCCTCATCACCCCGAACAAACCAGTTGACCGATGTACTTTCGCCTTCCGGCACATGACCAATTTCTCTGATGGGGCTTTGCTGTCCATGCAACATATCTGCAAGAGATAAACCTTGTGGTAGGATAAGTTCCGCTACTGCATTTTCAATTGTGTCGGTCATTGAGTTGTTGATGACCAAAAGTTCAACATCGAACATTTCTTTAAGCCAGCTTACTTCACCGTGTATTATGAGGTAAAACTGTTCGGAAATTGGGAAGATAGTGAAGGGACCATTTGGTCCGGTGAATCCCCAACCTCCACCGCCGCCAGAACCGCCGCCACTGCCGGGGCCATTAAAGACTGAAACTCCGCCCATACTTCCAAAGTTTGCCGAATGGTTGCCGCCAGCCGCAATTACGCTCATATTTCTAAGATATCGCACCTGCGTTGGGGTATCGCGGTTTATTGTGGTACCATCGCCAAGCTGGCCGTTACTATTGTTACCCCATACCCATGCGGTTCCGTCCGACCTTCTAGCTATGGAGTGGCTGCCGCCTGCCGATATAGATGATACGGTGCTAAGATTTTGCACGCGCACAGGTGTACTGCGATTTATTGTAGTGCCATCACCAAGTTGGCTGTGGCTGTTGTTACCCCAAGCCCAAACAGAATTGTCGCTTCTTATAGCCAAATTATGGCTGCCGCCTGCCGCAATTGCGAACACATTGCCTAACCCTTGCACTTGCACAGGCGTGTTGCGGCTTGTTGTTGTGCCATCGCCAAGCTGTCCGAGGCTGTTATCGCCCCAGGCAAAAACAATTCTGTCGCTTGTTATTGCAACTGTATGGCTGCCCCCGGCAGAAATTACTGCGACATTGTTAAGTCCTTGTACTTGTACAGGAGTAACGCTGCTTGTTGTTGTGCCATTGCCAAGCTGTCCGCTACTATTTTCGCCCCAAGCCCAGACAGTCCCATCACTTCGCAGGGCAACCGTGTGACCGCCCCCTGCTGCAATGGCCGTTATATTATCAAGTCCTTGTACTTGTACAGGTATAAGGCTGTTTTTACCCCACGTCCAAACGGTTCCGTTGCGCCGCAAGGCTACTGTATGGCTATCACCTGCTGCAATTGCTATTACATCGTTTATGCCTTGTACTCGAACTGGAGTTGTGCGGTCCGTTGTTGTGCCGTCGCCAAGCTGTCCGCTTTCATTTGCGCCCCATGTCCATACATCTCCGCCCCATCTCCAATCTGTTCTACCAAGCACTACAGTGTGATTGCCGCCTGCTGCGACTGTTGATACTTCGTAAAAGTGCTGTGCCGGTATGGGGATTGAACTATCAACTAAAGATCCATTTCCAAGTTGACCGTTGCTATTGCTACCCCAAGTCCATACGGATGTTGTTGGCGCATCCGGCCTATTTGTTGGCGGAGGTGGAGGATTGCGGAAACCCAAAAATTCACCATTGCCGTTAAACATAGGAAGAAGGCTTATTACATCCAGTTCTGCCCTAAAATTTATTCTTAGTTCGTATTCATACACATGCCTGTTGCCGGGCGCATTGGGGTCTATGCCGGCTTCAATAATTTCTTCACGTGTCATAAGGCGGTGGGTCAATTCCGCATCTATAGGCGACCTGTCGCTTAACCCTATTCGTGGAATTTCATTCACACCGGCATTAACCCTAATGTTTAACGGACGTACAAGCGTACCTTCCGCAAAAACTTGAACCGGAATTAACCCAACAGGCAAGACTTGACTAACTCTGCCGTTTGCATCTGTAAAAATAGTGCCTTCGCCATCGTTATCAGTCGTTATGAATATTGATGCTCCGGCTATAGGCTCAAGAGTTTGGGCGTGAACCACTGTGAAATTAGCCAGACCGTATTCGCTGTTCTGCGTAAAGTCTATTTCAATCCGTGGAATGGTTTGAGTTTCGCGTTCTCCACATTCTGTGCAAGTGCGAACGCTCAACCCTTCTTGTAATATTGTTGGTTCCCTTTCTACAACCCACGGGCCGAAAGTGCAAACGTGGGCGTAGCGGGTTGCAAGTCTTATACTTTGCTCTTGAGTAACAACTGCGCCGTCTGCATCAACGGCTCTAATGCGTACGGTATAATCTCCCGGGGTTAAATCGCGTATTAGCCAGTTGGCGGTGAAATTATTTGACCATATTGATGTAGAAATTTGTATTCATTCTGTGGAACCTGCCCGGCGATACTCGAATGTTCCGGTTAAACCGTCAGTATTTTGGTCGTTGCGTGTTGTGGCGCGTAGTGCAATCCAATGTGTTTCGTTCAAATAGTACGAATCTGCAAGCTGTGTAAAAGATTCTATTTGCGGTAACACCGTGGTAAAACTGACAGCCAAGCTTCTATAAGATACCCGGTCTGCAACGTCTACTGCTTCTATGCTGTAGCTATATGCTGCACCAACAGTAAGTCCGGTGTCTGTAAAGGACAAAATGCTTGCCGGTACGGTTGCTATCTGCACGTTGTCGCGGAATATTCTGTACTCTCGCAAGTCAACATTGCTTAATGATGCAGACCATCTGAATGATATAGTTTCTGATGCGCGAGAAATCAGAAGCGGCGTACCGGGTGTTATAGGACGTTCCACACCTACATAAATTGCGTTGTAGCCATGCCATGTTGGGGTAGTCCATCCGGCAGCAGGATTATTGTTTGTAAAGTGGATTGTAAAGCCATTGGCTGTACCCCAGAACACATTTGTGCCAAAGTTGGTTGGAGCGTTACCAAAGAATGTTGCTGTACGTAGGTTTGAACACCCTGAAAATGCACTATTACCTATCGTCGTTACGTTGTTGCCAATGACAACGCTGGTCAAGTTCAAACTCTGGTCAAACGCATTAGCCCGTATCATCGTTACCGTATTTGGAATTACATAACTCGTATCTGCTTTTGCTCTCGGATAACGAATTAATTCCGTCTGCCCTCTGTTGAACAGCACTCCGTCTACACTTTCATAGTTGGGGTTAGCCGGGTCTACATTGTAGGCTTCGAGAACTCGAAGAACGTTGTTGTTGGTAATAAAAACTGTGTGTATACTTGTTACTGTAGCAGGAACATTTATTCTTCGGATTTGTCTTGTATCCGATGTCCCGCTCCACGAAGATGAAAACGCGCTACCGTCTATTGTTGTAGCGGCATCTGGTATTGTTATTTCAACTAAGCTGCGAGTATTCCCAAACGCCCACCAACCTATACTTGTTACATTTCTGCCTAGGTCTACATATGTTAGGCTAGTGTTGCCATGAAAGGCTTCGCTACCTATGCTTGTCACGCTGTCCGGGATGATGACAGTGGTTAGCGCGGTGTTGTTTTGAAAGGCGTTCGCATCAATCTCCCTTACTATGCGCCCGCCTATCACACCGGGTATAACAAGATTCACCTCGCTTCCAGTAAACCCTGTTATAGCGGCATATGTACCGTCAATAATACGATACGTAAAGCCCCCTTCACTGCCCGATGCGACGGCAACATTAACAGGCAACGACCCAAACAACATGACAAACACTAAAACATACGCCATGAAACGTCGCTGGCTTTTCTTGAACCCTTCTTTCATGTTCGACCTCCTCAAAGTTTATTTATTGATTTATTGCGATAACAAAACGGCACTATTATAAGTGCGCTTTTGTCGCATTTACTTTGTCTAAATGCACAGAAAGTGACTTTCCAATAGCTGACATAAATAGCATATCATATTGCCAATTAAAAAACAAGAACTTGTTAGGCAATGCCTAACATATTTTTGCGTAGCCTTTATGTAAAATCATGTTAGGTGATGCCTAACATGGATTATATTGAGTTTGATGACAAGATTTATGATACAATTAGAAAAAACATTAAGAAATATCGCAAGGAAAAGAAAATGACCGCCGCTGAGCTGGCGGAACTTGTTGACCTCTCACACGACTTCATTCGTCAGATAGAGAGCGAAAAAGCAGGGTATAATTTTTCTGTCGAAACACTGTACAGAATATCTGTTGCGCTCAGTGTAAGTCTTGATGCTTTGATTGAAAAGTAGCCCGCACAATGTAACTGTACGGGCTTGGCTTTAGGCACCGCCAAACCATTTTACAATGGCTCTGCACTCAACCATGTCATTGACCCTTTAGGCGCACGTTTGTACTCGCATTTCCAACGACTTCCGTTTACAACATCATCGACAAAGCTGATGGAACGGTCTTTGGGCGAATAATCTATATCCCACCATGCATATAGCTTGATGTGTTCGCCGTTGTCTGTATCAAAGAAACATATCAAGCATCGTTTGCCGTTTGGATGCCATGCCCGATACATAAGTGTGCCAGCAAATGACCCTTCCTCAGTTGGGAATTGATATTGCCCAAGTGGTAAATCTCTAAATCCCAGTGCTGTTGTGATTATTTCGTTTCTGCTCATAAATAAATTCCTCCAGTTTGTAATTTTTAATTTGAAAGTTGCTTGTTAAAATCATGTGCTGAAAACATCTTACAGCTAATCACGCTCATGACTTTTCTTTTTAGGCTTGCTTGGTTCTGATGCGGTATGCGTAGGCACTGTCCTGTTTCGATTGCGTTCATTAGCCATATCAGTAGCAATCGCCATCTTATTTTTGAACGAGATTTTATTAAACTGCCCTTGCTCCCAATCATAACGGGCTTTTGTCTCGCGCAGGATGTCTTGGTAATGATTGATAATTGTAACCAGTTTGTTGTCTGCAACTAAAACAGTTGAGGTTCGTGGCTCGACGGGTAGGTTTTTCTCTGCCGCCCAATCTCTGTATTTATCAAGCATGTTTGTGGTATCGCTCATAATAGCATTTGCAAGCACCCAACCGACACGCTCTATGCCGTGTTCTTTCGTAAGTTGCTCAACAGATTTCTTGGTGATTGGATTCGCTTTTGATGTTTGGATAACTTCGGCGCAATCTTTATCAAGATACTTGCTTTGGAAATACTTTGCTGTTTCATCCGCTTTTTCTGCCTGCACATACGATTTTGTATAAACCCATAAATCTTGCGACTGCGGTGGAATTTCCACAGGATTGATACTTTGTTCTTCCAAATTTTTGTAGCCAAGAAGCAATCGAGTGTTGTGGGTGGTGATGCTAAGCATTTTGGATTTTTGCCGCGCTTCGGTTAGAGATTTTTGCAAATCGTTCTGCTTGGTGGTTAATTCGGATATTCTGCCGCTTAGATTTTTTAGATTCGGGAATTTTTCCAGTTTCAACTCCACATAAATATAATCTCTTGCGACCTTATAATCTTCAATGTCTTTTTTGTTATCTTCGTAAAATTTATCTTTTGAAGATTGCCGCCACCATTTATTGCTGTTGTATTCTTTCCAAACATCAACAGTACGGCGATAGGTTTCGGTTGCTTCTTTTTGTTGCCTAAGAGCAGTAATCTCTGCTTTTGTTTCATCCAGTTGGGTTTGGATATTTGACACTTCGGTTTTAGAGGTTTGGTGTGCTGATTGCAACGAATCTATATCCATGTAACCATTTTCTTGAATATAGATAAGCGTTCTCGCCATCTGCTGTAAATTGAACAGAACAGCCCATTTTTCATAACCAACACTTTCTTTTGCCTTGATGGATTTTTCGAGGTCGATTATAAATTGTGGCTTTGGTGGCGGTGGTGGGTTTATAATATCGTTACGCTCTCTATTGATTGTACGAATATCACCGTTTAATTCCCGCAACCTTGCATTGTCCGCTTTAATACGGCGGTTTATATTCCCACGCTCTGTCCGTATACCTTGCTTCTCTAACCCATGCGCTACAGACCCAAGATGAACTGTAGGGATTAAGTCAAGCCCTTGCGCCATATCTCTGCATTATCACGGCTATCCCAGTCGGTGGTAGTAACTTTCGTAGTTTTATATCTGCCGCTTGGAAGGTTGATGCGTTCGCCGTTATCGTCAAGGATATATTCCATTTTGGATTTAGCTCCCCATGTGCCGTCTTGTTCTAATGGTCGCATTGTTAAAAGCACATGGGCATGAGGGTTGCCATCAGCATTATCGTGAATGGAAATGTCGGCACACATACCACGGCTTACAAAATGTTGATTTGCATAATCGTTGACGAGATGTACATTTGTCCAAAAATCAAACTCGGCGGGTAAGGCGAGGCGCACTTCACGGGCAAGTTGGGCGTTTGTATTTTTTTCGACTTGCTCCACAGCGTTCCATAAATATTTACGATAATTATATTCGACTGGCGCATGGTCGGGTATGAGAATGTCGGAATATACAACGCCGCCTTTGCGACTATAATCATGCATCACTCCATCATAATCATTTTTGATTGTTTCTGCGGCACGGTATGCCGCCGCTGCCACAACGCTGTGTCCTTTGCCCCGACTGATTATATTCATACTCATGGAATATATGGCGATAGGCAGACCTCCATTCGTGGTTGATTGTTTTGCGAAATTATTTTGTAAATGTGCCTGCGTTTTACGGTTGCAATTTTTTTATATAGGCGCAAGTCGTGACATGGTTTTAATAAGCAAGACATGCCGCTAAGATTTTCACAGGCACGGAGTGCCGCTAATGCAAAGAAGCGTGACCACATGGACACGCTTCTTTGCAAGCCCCGCAGGGCGCACGGCAGTATCAGCTTGCTGATGCTGTATAAGTGCGCTATTCGCCGTGGGGCGAATAGGTGGAGGCTACGCCTCCGACAATTCCACAAACGGCGTGGTTGTACCGACACTTGTGCTATCGCTGTCGGTAGTTTCGGACACTTCGGCGGCGGCTTTTTCCGCCCCTGCGGCAATGATTTCCCCAAGACGTTTACGCCCATAGGTTGTGTTGATGCCAGTTTTTATGAATACTTCATATTGAGCATCTGTGATTTCGATTAAATCGGGCATGAATTTTTCAAGCAAGCCATGCCGCCTGTAAAGGCGGTTATCTCTCGCCTTACGGTCTGCGGATTTTTGTTTTTGCAAAATGCGCTTTTTTTCGTTTTGGTACTGTAGGATTTTCGCATCCCTTTCTGCGATTTGCTCCTCGTAGGTTTTGATTGTTTTCGGCATAAAATGCTCCCTTCTGATTTTGGGTTTGTGTTGACTACCGTGATGATTTTTATTTTTGAGCGCAAAAAAGCGACACACGTTGTAAAATCGTATGCCGCTATTGCGGTTGGTGCTTATTCAGTTTTTGGTTTTACTTGATTAACTTCTGTTTGTCGGGTTCGTTGTTCGGTAACGCCGCCCGCTCTTGTAAAATTATCGGTTTGAGATATTTGTTCCATGCCATAATTTTCCTAGACCATTCAGCGACAAATTGTGGTGTGCAAGTTTCATGGAAACGCATTTTAGTATCATCATAACGCGCTTGAATATTGAAACTGGAAATCGTAGCGAGTTCCTTGCGTTGGTCTGCCGATAGCGTGGCATCCAACCCCGATTTTTTCGCCAGCTTCATCAACTCATGCTCTTTCCATACTTCAATGTTACGCACGGCACATAGCCCTTTGAGCATTTTTTCTACCGCTAAATGCCCGCAGAACATAGCCATTGCTCTGCGCTTGCTTTTTATTGCTCCGCGCATATCTTTCATGTTTTCGGTTGCGCCCCGGAGCCAATAATCAACGTGCTGTTTTCTCGTCATCATTAGTCAACCAAAACCCCCTGTCGTTGCACTGCTGCGGTGAAAGGCGTTTGGTCAATCCAATCTTCGTAAATTATTGCTTGGGCATCAATGTTATCGTGAAGGTCGTATGCCAGTAAGTTCACACGGGCGTAGTTATCACACACATTGTTTGTGAACACTTTTGACACAACAGCAATATCAATATCGCTTGATGCTCCATTTTCATTTCTGACGATTGAACCGTACAAGTATATTGCTGCTTGTGCATCCAATTCCTCGCGCACACGTTTGGCAAATAGAGATGCTATTTCCATTGCTTGTTCGTATGAGATTGTATTATTCATATAATTTTACGCCCCTTTCTCACTTGCTTGGGTTGTGTAGTTGTTTGTTGCGCTTTGGCTCGTTGCCTACGCTTATACTCCCGCCACATGGCACGTTTTTCATCTTCCACAGTGACGGCTTCGGCTTCCGCAGTTACATCTTCGCCGCCGGGGATTGCGAATTGTCCGATATAGTTCAAATGAATTTCAACTTCCTGTACCCGCTTACCGCTACTCTTATCGGCTTCATGGACAATTATTCTATCCACAAACTCATGGAGCATTGGTGCGGTCAACTCGCCAAAACTTTGCCAGCGTTTCGCAAGTTCCAAAAACTTATCTGCCCGAAATCCATCACTGTCATATTGCTCTAACGCCATTTGCATTTCGGCGGTCTGCCGTTCCAGTTGCTCTTGTTCGGCTTCATAGCCCTGCGAAAGTTGGTTAAAACGTTTTTCACTCAGCCGTCCCGCCGCAAAGTCTTCGTATGTTTTTTTGAACAGGGTGTCTAATTCGGCAATGCGTTTTTCGTTCTTTGAAATCTGACGTTGGTGGTTCTTCGCCGTTTCGTCCTGCCGCACATCGGAAGCCGCTCGTATTACATTGATAAATTCAACTTCGTTATTTCGGGCATATGCCGTTGCACCTTGTATAGCTTCTAACGCTAACGCCCGAAGTGATGCGGTACTGATATGATGCATGGTACAATCGTCTCGGTGTATCTGATATAGTGAACAACAATATTTGTCTATAGCCTTTTTCTTGACGATATTACCGCTTGCTTTGTTTAACACCTCACAAGCCCTGCTGCGGTGATTATACATACGCCGTCCACAGTCTGCACAGTAGACTAATCCTGTTAGTGGATTAGCCGCTCCCATTGAATCCGTGCGCCGTTTAACCGTGCGGCACTTCTGCGCCATATCCCAAACTTCTTGCTCGACAATGGCTTCATGGGTGTTCTCGAATATCAACCAATCGTCTTGTGACTTCCATGTTGCATTCTTATCCTTAAAGTGGGCTTTTTCGGTGCGTAGGTTCACGGTATGCCCTGCGTATTCGGGTTTGGATAATATCTTCGCTACGGTGGACGATTGCCAGTCATAGCGATATTTTTCGTTCGCCCATTGGTGGTCGCCCACGCCTATTTTGGACATATGATAACCAGGTTTATCCACGCATTCGTTACGCAAAATGCGGGCGATTTCACCCGGACCGTTGCCCTCAATTGTCATTTGAAAGATACGGCGTATGACTGGTGCGGCTTCGGTATCTACAATCCATTTATATTTGTCTTGCTGGTCTTTCAAATATCCAAAAATACATTTATTCGTGGTGCGTTTCCCGCTCTTGCCCTTTAGCCTAAATGCGGCTTTCAATTTGCGAGAATTATCACGGCTGTACCACTCGCTCATAATGTTAATGAACGGCGCAAACTCCAAGCTGTCGGGGTTAATGCTATCTATATTATGCCCGATAGCGATAAACCTTACGCTGTGTCTGCGGAATAACTCCATGTACATACCAACTTGAACATGGTCACGCCCAAAGCGTGTCATGTCTTTGATAATGCAAGTCGTGACATTTCCAACTTCGACTTCTTTGATAAGCTGTTTCCAACCGTCACGGTCAAAATTTACGCCTGTTTTACCGTCATCTATAAAATGACGGATGTTTGTAAAGCCGTTTTTGTTGGCATACTCGGTCAAAATAGCTTTCTGATTTTGTATACTCATGGAATCGCCTGTTAAGTCATCCTCAATAGAAAGACGAGAATACAGTGCGGTAATTTTGGTGCTGTCAGACTGCCTGTGTAAAGGGTTCATAACGAATACCTCCCAGACAGCCATATCATCCGTAGCAACTCTACTTTACCATGAAAAGGGCATTTTTTCAATGCCCTTTTTTCGCAAACGCAAACGCACTTTCGATGATGTGTGTTCGATGCGCTAGTACATTTTTTCATACTGCACCAGCCTTTACTGCGTCAGTTTCCATGCGAACAAGCCTTGCAATTTTCGCCTCGGCAGTTTCCTTTGCGTTGGGGTTCATGTGTACGGCTACACGCAAAACCGTAGAGCCGAATCGTCTTGTAAAACGGTGGGGCTGTTGCGTAGTGCGTGTTCCCTCTTGGGGTTTCTTAATTACTGTTGTAATAATCAGCTCTCCTTCTTGATTATAATTTTATTGTTCCTGTGCCAGCCCTCGCCCAGAGTTTGGCGCTGGTGTTTTACTTCTATTTTGGCAGTCTGCCCAATCTCGTTCCTGCGGCCGGCCTTGTTTGACCTATTCCACGTTGTCGCAACCTCGCCCCTCTCGCGCCTGTTTCTCTGGGAAACTGGCATATGCAAGAGTGTAGTTTGGTTGGTATCTGATTGGCTGCTCATTCAATTGTCAATGTGCGGTGTTGTTCCCGCCCATCAAGCATAATGGATTTATAGTTGACCATTCAAGGGTTTTGGGCTATGATATAAGCAATAGGATGGCGTCGTTTATAAAATTCCTGTTAGCATTTTTCGCCCAAAAGTAAAACCGCCGTGGGCGAAGCCCACCTATTCGCCCACGGCGAATAGCGCACTTATACAGTATCTCTGTCGAGATACCGCTGTGCGCCCTGCGGGGCTTGCCCCGCCGTTGGCGGTGCGTAGCGGCGCAATGCGCCTGTAAAAAACATAGCGGGCTTACGCCCAGCAAATGCAAAAACCGCCAATACGCTGGCGGCAAAATGAGGTGAGCCTATTGAAATTTTACGACTTTACAAGCAGAGAACGAGAGTTAGGACGTGTCGTTTTCGCCCTAACGCTTGATAAAAAGAAACTGGCTGAAAGAATAATTATTGGCAAGGTAGACGAAGTGCGCCGACTTCTTAATGGTGGCGATGGTGATATATATTATGAGGAAACTCGTCCACTGGGCAGTCTGCTTTTGACATTTGAAAGTGACAATGACGGTGATTGGAACAAAAATATTTTGCTCCTGCGTGAAAGCTATGCAAAATTTCTTCCTCTGCAAACGGCACGATGGAAAATGGTTGCGCCTGTGCAAGAATTTCTGCAAGTAAAATATAAAACTGGTGAGCCGTCTGCCATGTTCGCAGCTATTCGCACATGGGAAGATTATATTCATTATTTCAATCGCAATCGAGGAGCAGATTTGCTTTCTGATAGTTTGTTTGCATTGTACAAACCGTTTAGAGTCTATAGCCAACATAAACCGTGGCATGAAGAATCAACCGCCGCCTTATCCGTTGCATTGCAAAATGGTGAATCAAGTGTTGAGCTGTGGTATCCTGTCGCCAAGCGTTCTTTTGAAACAGTGGTTACATCTTCATCTTTTCTGCCGATTATTTTTTACTACACACACAATAAATGAATGGGGCTATGTGTTCCAGCAATGCAAAATTTGTGATGCACATTTTCTTGCTCGTAGCCGTCATTATGAGCTGTGTTCAGACGAGTGCCGTAAAAAACAAGCCGCCACAGCAAAGAAAGAATTTGACGAACGTGCAAAAGGTGATAAACTGGAACAGCTTGACGAAGCTGCATATTATTATTGGTACAATCGCTGGCGTAAGCTGAAAAAAGGAAAAACCGCCGATCTCGAAAAGGCGGCGACATTTAAGGTTGCGTTTGATGCGTTTCGTAAGGAAGCCGTAAAACGCAAGGCGGCGGTTAGAAGTAGGAAAATTACGCAAGCTGATTTTTCGAGCTGGTTGGTGCAACAACAGGATTTTGCGGATGCGTTGATGGATGATATTTGATGCTACCAATGCAAAAGGCGCGAACCTTGTGCCGCGCCCTTTTAATAATTATTCGTAAATTAACTCTGCTCTGATGATTTCCTCGACTTGGGCGCGAAGCATATTCATATGCCCCACCCATTTCAAAGGGTCTGTGTTCTTCAAATCTTCTGAAATAGGATTTTTCGCCACAAACTGCTTCATCATAAATTCTTTGCGCTCGGTTGCACATTTTTCTGTTTCGTGGCAATGCTTGAACAATTCGCCCGATAATTTTAGTTGGTTATAAAGAACAGGACGTTGATTTTTAAGATAATCTCGCCGCATCAAGCCCCATTTTGTTAGTGGCGGCAAACTGGCTTCTTCCTCGGAAATAACGATATTCGGAATGAGATAGTCACCGTTTTGACGATATGTTATCTCTACAGGCGAGGAAGATGTGGCTGTTTTGCGTGAATCCATATACTGTACTCCATTCTGCGTGAGCAGCCAGTACAACATCAGTGGCTATGGATAGAGGTAGTACAGTCAAGGGTTTAGAATGGAGATTTTTTCTGCGTTCGTTGCAGAAAAAATACTATTCGTCCCTTGACGGTGCGGAGGTTTGCAGTAAGCACCATAGGGCGTGGCTTATTGGTGTTCTTCCAATAAGCCCCTTTTAACCTCTCTTTTCTCTTTAACAGACTTGTAGAATTGCCTGCCTAATGGTCGCGTCCTCCCTTCTGCTGAACCTTGTCATTCTGCTACGGATGAGCCGGCTGTCATGCTGTAATAGTAGTGGATTGGACATCCACCCTTTACAGTATAAATTCTCAGAAGAAGATTTCGTGATGTTAAGAGGAATCTACTTGCAGAACAACGAGGACAGCGAAAGAAGGATTGAAATAATCGAAGAAGAATTAAAGTCACTCGAAGTTGAAACAGATAACAAGGATAATATCATCGGTGCCTTGAAGAAATATAAGAAAATCAGTAAGTTAAACAAAATCATTATAGATGAATTTATTGACAGAATCTATATGGGTAAGGTTGACGAGGCAACCAAGGAAAGAGATATTATTATTGAATGGAGAATTGATTAATTAACACAATAAAAAAGTTTGGGGAGACAGGTATGCAGGCAGAAGGTAAGACAATTCCCCAAACTTGAGGATAGCTATAGTTATTGGAGGAATACAGAGATTAGGGTGCAAATGACTGCGTCCTTTTTTGTGTGCAAAGAAACATAAATAAAACACTCCTCCGGCATTGTCAAGGCACTTTCACGGCATAAAAGGTGAGGCGTTTTTATTCCATGATTGCCTTGACAATGCCGTCCTCCTGTTTGGTGCTTTGGCTATGCCGAAGCAAGCATAAGCTTGCTTCGCTCACTTCTCAAAAAAGGCAAAGACAAAATCAAAGTCGAAACGAGAAGCAGAGCCAAGAAGCAAGCCGAGCCAAAATTAAAAAGTGAGGCGAGAAGTCAGACCGAGCTATGCCAAGTCGGACAACAGCCAAACAAACCAGACAAAACCAAGGAGGGTTACATCATGAAAGATTGTAAAAAGAAGGGCTACGAGCATTTTACACCAACACCACAGACAGCGGAAGAACTAAAGAAGATGTACAGGCAACTGGCATTTGAACACCACCCAGACAATGGCGGGGATATTGAAGCCATGAAGAAAGTTAATGCGGAATATGCAGAGCTTTTCGAGAGATTAAAGCATGTACATACCAATGCACAGGGAGAAAGATACACCAAAGAAACACAGGAAACACCAGAGCATTTTATTCACATCATAAACGAGCTAATAAGATTTGATAATATTCTAATTGAGATTATAGGTAGCTTTATATGGGTATCTGGTGATACCAAACCATACAAAGACATTCTAAAAGAAATGGGTTTTAAATGGTCATCTAATAAATCAGCATGGTATCTACCGCCAGAGGGCTACAGGAGAAGAAGCAGAAAAGATTACAGTATGGACGATATAAGGGGTATGTATGGTAGCAAAGAGGTGGAGAGCGAGCCGTATAGGAAGTTGGTGGAAAGTAATTCTTAAAATAACATCACCCCTTTGCTCAATGCAGAGGGGAATTATTTTTTTAAATTGAAATAATATTGTCCATGCCTTATAATTAAGTGTAGTTAATATAAGCTAAAATGTTGGGCGAAATATAAGCTAATGAGCATTTTCAACTGCTGACAAATTGTCAACAGTTGAAAAAATGTGTCGTATGACTAAATGGGGTGAATATTCTGAGAAATAATCAAAAAATAAATAAAGATAATTTGCAAATCCGTAATGGTACAGCCGAATTTTTGATTTTCTCGTATCAAAGCGGTGGTGATGGTGTTGAGGTGCGAGTGCAAGACGGCACTATTTGGTTAAGTCAAAAGTTGATAGGCACGCTTTTTGATACGACACCTAAAAATATACTGATGCACCTGAATAACATATTTGAGGAAGATGAGTTAGAGGCAGGTACTGTCACCATGGATTTTATGGTAATTCAAAAAGAAGGTAATCGTGAAGTTAAGCGCAATATAAAACACTACAGCCTTGATGCTATAATTGCCGTTGGCTATAGAGTAAATTCTAAACGTGCTACTTCCTTTAGGCAATGGGCAACAAAAACTTTGAGGGATTTTACTTTGCGAGGATATCTCATTGATAAGAAGCGTATGGAGAATGGTGTCTTTTTAGATGATGATTATTTTGAACACCTACTTGAAGAAATTCGTGAGATACGATTATCAGAGAGGCGTTTCTATCAAAAAATCACCGATATATATTCAACATCAATGGACTATGATAAGAATTCTCCTATAACACAGGAATTCTTTGCTAAAGTGCAAAACAAGATGCACTATGCAATACATGGCAATACTGCTGCCGAATTAATTTACAACCGCGCCGATGCAGAGCAAGAACACATGGGACTAACCTCTTGGGCATCAAGTCCAAACGGAAAGATTCTTAAAAGCGATGTAACTATAGCTAAAAATTATCTCAAAGAAACCGAATTGCAAGATTTAGGACTTTTAGTTAGTGCCTATCTCGACTTAGCCGAGAGAAGGGCAAGGCAAAAAGCGCCCATGACAATGGAGGACTGGGCGAAGCATCTTGATTTAATTCTGCAAGCAGATGGTAATGCGCTTTTAAAAGATGCAGGTAAAATTTCTGCTGAAATTGCCAAGCGTCATGCCGAGGGTGAGTATGAGAAATATCGAGTAATTCAAGACCGACTTTTTGAAAATGATTTTGATAAAGAAGTGCGTATTTTTGAGCAAGGACAGTTTGATATTGAAGAGAATCGGAACGAAGATTAAGGCCTAGGAATAAAAACCAACTGGTAAGGATTCCTTACTAGTTTAAAATCAGCTGTATAGGAATTTATGAAAGGGACTCGTTAGAAATCAAACTGTAATAAATTGTTACAGTTTGAAACTGGCTATCAACTGACCGCTAACCGACCGCAATTGACCCATGATATGTCCTTCCATTAATAACAGCACCTGTTATAATGTGTACAATGGGATAAATTCCCAGATGTAAAGAAGCTCGTTTCATTTATGAAGCGGGTTTTTCTATGCATATTTTTATAGAAAGATGGGTGATAGTTATGCATTGATTATCTTTATAAAACAAGGAGTGTTGGCTTTGTGATGATCGACTTTGTGAACATTGTCTTTGTCGAGAAAAGTTGTGTATTAGTTATATTTATCGAAAAAAGCCTAATTACATGACAAATAGAGATAAATTGCGACACGGTTAGCATTGTACAATTAAATTAAGGGGAGGAATTATTTTATGAATATGATAATAAACAGAACACTATCAAGTGAGAACTTAGAGGGGTTTGATTTTAAAGAAACAAAAAGGAATGTAAGTGATTACTTTACAAGCTTAGAAAATCTTGAATGGGAATGGGCCAAACTAAATGCTCAAAGGGGTTTAACGACTAATTATGATTTTGAGAGCGAGCCAAAAAGAAAGCAATCGTATATGCAAATTGGTAAAGACATCTTTAATATATCAGCCAAAGAACTAACAGAAGAAAAGTTAAACGAGTATATATCAAGCTTCTATTGGGCCAAGAGCGTTTTATCCGATGTAGAGCAAATCTATATCATGGAATACTTTATAAACCACAAATACGAAGATGAAATCGTTGATTTATTAGGATTTAATAATAGCGACAGCAGAGAATTTAAGAGATTAAAGCGTAGTGCTGTTTATAAGTTTGCTGATTTTTTGAATTTGCTTGTGGAAAAGAAGATAGGAAAATAGGGGGATAGGTTTATATGGGGAATTTGGATAAAAATATTATAAACAGTGCAGAAAACACCAGAAATACAGAAACCATAGATAGAGTTTTAGGCAGAGAAAAGGTTGTTGAGAAATCATTTGATACAAGATTAATTGATGAAGTATCGACAATTGCAGATGCAGAATCAGACAATGGAACATCAACAGTCCTTGATGGAAAACCAATTGAAAGCGAATTAATTGACACAAGAAGATTTGAAAAAAGATTATTAGCAGTAGATACCGAGGTCTTAGCCGACAAAATCGTCAACTTCTGCTTTGATTACGGAATATTTGATATGTGGAACAGTTATGAAGAAATAAAGCATATGGTGATAATCGGTTTGGAGAAAGAGGAATTTATTGAAAACCTAGTCAGCACAATTCTAACCAGAATGAGAGCTTGCCATATAATTGAGATTGATAGGTTGACGGAGATACTTGCAAGACTTGAAATTATAAGGACGAGGTTGGAGTTTAAAGGGCATGGGTGGTTGGAGAGGAAAGGGCATAATAGCCACAAAAAATGGAGCGACTAAGCTAAGTGCGCTCCATTTCTGATATTTATAATTTATTTCGCCATTTTAAGGGCTTCGTTTTTTCTAATGGTAATATGCGCATCCAAGGGGTTGCGCTCGTCAAAATGATAATCCAAGTCAGTATCAAACATCTTAGCATACTTTAGTGACATTGTCGGGGTTGAATGTCCTAAAAGTTTTTGTAACCGTGCTATATCACCGCCATTAGTGATGTAGGTCTTGGCAAAGGTGCTTCGGTATAGATGAACACTGGTTTTATTTACACCACGTTTGCGGTTATAGCGGTATATAGCCGTATTCAAGGAACTTTCAAGAAGTTTGGAGCCGTAGCGATTGCAAAATAAATAATCATCTGGCTCGCCTTTTCTATATTGCATGTATTCTGTTAAAACCTTCTCTAAAGCTGATGATAATGGGAAAGTATAAGCTTTCCTAGTTTTGACCCTGCGTAAATGTATGGTGTTGCTGTAAAAGTCAATATCTTTATTTTTTAGCTCGCATACGGTGCCTAATCTGTTTCCTGTGCCAAGCAAATAACAAGTGATAACCCAATTACGATATTCAGAAAAATCACATTTCTTTAAATTGGGTTTTTGGACTAGCAAATTGATTTCATGGTCGGTGTAAGTTTCTTTCAAAGATTCGTCTACTTTTAGTAATTTTATAGGGAAGTCTGACATGTAGCCTCGCTCCATGAAATAGTAGAGGATAGTCCGCAAATTACTTAAATAGGAGTTGATGCTCCTAGCTCTTATTTCGGGATTTCTAGCTTTTATAAACTCGATAAATTCTTCAATGGTATCTCTGGTGATGGAGCTAGAGTATACCTCATCATCTGCATCATCAAAAAAGCTTTGAAACAAAGCCATAGTATCGTCATAATGCTTAATCGTTCTTGGGGAAAGGTTGTTGTTAACTTTAACTCTCCTAAAAACTTGATAGGCTTCGATAATAGGCATCTCTTGTCTTTTTTCTTGTAATGACATAGCTCTCTTTTTCACAAAACCACCTCATAAGATTTTATCGAGGCAAACCCCAAAATATCACAAAAATTGGAGCACCCATTTACTGGAAAATCACCATAAAATCAGATGCTCCAAATGTCCACTTTTTGATACTTGGAGTTATATTTTGCGAAAAATAAAAAGCAGACAACCTTTTTACTTTCAAAGGTTTGTCCACTCTGACTGCTTTAATCAGTGAGCTAAAAGGATTCAAAATTGCTGATACTTTCAGTTATGAGCCGGATGCTCTGACCAACTGAGCTAAGGACCCATGTTTTCCTTGAAAATACAACATACTACTAACTAGAGCATCCGGTTTTTATGTCGCGGGAGCATCCGATTAGTGTTTTTACGCTTTAGTGATAATACTATATTTGGAGGCTTGTGTCAATAGTCAATTTCAAATTTTATTTGGCAATTTTATTGGCTGATTTTATCTGGATTTTTTATGGACAGATTATAAAATTAGGGTCTGTTCCATCTTCGCCCCACCACAAATGCACTCTCAATGTGCCAAAAAGTTTCAAGGTTCGCCATTGTCCGCCAGCAAAGGCGCATACATCATTATGGCGTGGTTTTCGGTTATGGGCTGGTCCTCCAGCAACTGCCCGTCCATGCCATATTTCTTACGGCATATAAGGTTATGGCGGGTGTAGCCGCTCCAATATTGGCTGCGGATAGCATGGACTTTTTCATACACCTCGTATGTATAATCCGGCGGCCGCACTGCCATCCAACATCCCGTCAAATAGCTGTCGTCAAGGGCCAATATCAGCTGAAAAGCTTGATCCGTATTGTTTTTTATCATCAAATCTCCGTAATTATAAAAACATGTGGCACCACTGCCAAAGGGTTGGGTGCGTCCGGTATCCGGAAACACATCATAGCTGTGGCGGTGGCGTTCCGTTACCGTCAAGGGCGTATGCAGGGTCATCCAATATATTAAATTAGACAGTTGGCACAGGCCGCCACCTACACCTGTCGTCACTTTACCACGCTCCAGCACCATGCCCTCCACATAGCCTTTGCACCGGGTGGGGCGGCCAATTAGTCGCCAATATGAGAAGGTCTCACCCGGATGCAGGGTAACACCGCTTATCCTGGGCACAGCTATGCCAAGGTTAGTTATTTTGTTGTGCTGCAAGTACATGTCTACATCTTTAAGTTGTCGCAATAAAGGTGTTTTGTGAGAGAAGTGCTGGTGCGGCAACACCTCACCCCTATGTATTTTCGCAAATTTTATGCCGCCAAAAAGCCATAGCAGGCGACGCTTTGCGCGGAAATATATCTTACCCAGTGCTAGCCGCAAAGGATGCCTACTTTTGGGTTTTTGCACAATTTTCTCTCTCATAAAGAAAACCTGTCCTTTATCATACGTGCCACTTCTTCCGGCAGCAGGTGGGTGTTGTCTATTTTTATGTAATTTGGGAAAGGTATTTCGCCCTCATGGCTCTCCAGGCGGTGCTTTTCATCATCCGACAACAATAGATACCGCGAAAATTCAATATTCCGCTTAGAGGCCTTATGTTTTAGCCTGTTTTCGGTAGTATTGCGCTGCAGCCGTACTTCTTGAGACGCCACAAGTTCTGCATAATATATCTCGGCCCCTTCGTGCCCAAAAATCTCTGTAATACGGCCAATATGTTCCCAGTCGCTCCGGTCATCCAAAGCCCACACGCATGTAAAAATCATGCCATAATGATGTGACCCCGCAAACTCTTCAAAAATCACATCCCGCAAGCGTAAAATCACGTCCAGTTCAAACCGCCCGAAAATTTCGATGACAGGCTCGATAGTCATATGATTGTGAAACAGCCGCAAATCCGTTATTTTAGCCAGCTCTTGCCCAACGGTCATTTTGCCCACGGCGCCGGCACCAAATATAATTACCAGCTTCATCCCTTCCGCCCTCTCCTATGTAGGGGCGGCATTTTGCCGCCCGGTTTTGCAGGACCCCTACTTGTTTTGCAGCTTGCCATGGACAATGATTTTTTCCGAAATTTCAATACCCAACTTCTTTGCAAACCGCTCAAAACCGCCCAATTCCTTCGGGGTGACAACAGATATCACAATACCCTCACGGCCCATCCTGCCGCAACGCCCCGCCCGATGCAAATAGTCTTTTTCGTTGTCAGGCAAATCCAGGTTTATAATGTGGGCAAGGCGGGGTATATCCAGCCCGCGGGAGCCTATGTCCGAAGCCACAAGCAGCTTGGCTCGGCCGCCCCTAAATGCATCCATGGCCTGTTTGCGCTTAATTTTATCGGCGGAACCATACAGAGGCACGGCGGCTAGTTTATGAAAATTAAGGCGGGTTGCCACTTTTTCGATAGTAAAGGGAATGTTGACAAAAACAATGGCCTGGGGCGAACCCTGGGCGTGAACCAGCTTGCGTAGAGTGTCAAATTTCTCCCGTGGGGCGGTCACAATATAGTGATGACGTATGTTTGGCGGTAGTGTTTCGTGTAGGTGCAAAATCTCCGGCTCTTTCATCAAGGGCGTGGCCAGCTCTGTTACCTTGTCCGGAATGCTGGCGGAAAACAGTAGCATTTGACGCTCTTTTAGCGTAGATTTCACCAATTTTGTTATGTTTGGCATGTTTTCTTCGTCAAAAAGCCGGTCGGCTTCGTCAAAAACCAAAGTGCGCACGTGATGAACAGACATTTTTTTGTCCGCCACAAATTCTATAATGCGGCCAATGGAACCGACAATTACCTTGGGCTTGACCTTTATGGCCTCCAGCTGGCGGGCCTTGTTGGCGGAACCTATCAGCAAAGCCACGTCTGTTGGGCCGTCTGCCAGGCTCTGGGCCACTTTTGTTATTTGGGCGGCCAGTTCGTATGTAGGAGCAACAACAATGGCCTGGGCGGCCCGCGTATCGGTCAGCCCGGCAAAAATGGGCAGTAAATACGCCAGAGTTTTGCCTGTGCCTGTGGCGGATTGGGCGATAAGGTCGCGCTTTGCTGTAATTATGGGAATGGCCCGAGCTTGAATAGCTGTTGGGGCCGTGATGTCCTGGTTTTGCAGTACTTTAGCCAGTTTTTCTCCGGCCAGTTTTTCAAATTCCATAATTTCCTCCGTGTAGAAAAAACGGGCGGCAAAATGCCGCCCCTACGATTATCAAACATATTTTTATAGAATGGGCACCCGAGAACGGTCACCCGTTCTGTTATCTCCCGGAAATTAGTGCTACTCAGCCACTTCCGCGGCGGCAATTTCCTCTGCGGATGTCGCGGCGGGTGTCTCTGCGGGCTCTTCCGGGTCGCTATATTCTGTATAGCCATATTCCAGGAAAGTCTCCTCGCTGCTGGTCACATCTATGTTGCGGTACACGGGCATACCTGTGCCGGCAGGGATGAGCTTGCCTATTATCACGTTTTCTTTAAGACCAATAAGGGGGTCAATTTTGCCCTTGATGGCGGCCTCGGTGAGTACGCGAGTAGTTTCTTGGAAAGATGCGGCAGAAAGGAAGCTGTCCGTGGCCAAAGATGCCTTGGTTATACCCAATAGCACGCGGCTGCCTTCGGCGGGCTCCAGTCCTTTGCGTATAAGCTCGGCATTTTGCTCTTCAAAGTCCAGCCAATCTATCAAGCTGCCGGGCAGGAAGTGCGAATCGCCGTTTTCCTCCACACGCACGCGTTTAAGCATCTGGCGTACAATAACTTCAACGTGTTTGTCGTTAATATCCACGCCTTGCAAGCGGTAAACCCGCTGTACTTCTTGCAGCATATAGTCTTGCACGCCTCGCAGACCCTTAATTTTTAGGATGTCATGAGGGTACACGCTGCCCTCGGTAATTTCGTCACCGGCCTCGACCATTGTGCCATTGTGTACACAAATGCGAGAGCCGTATGGTATCATATATTCTTTAACATCACCATCGGGAGCGGTGACGATAACTTCGCGTTTCTTTTTGGTGTCGCTTATGGTTACGGTGCCGCCAAATTCCGCAATAATGGCCAAGCCTTTGGGTTTACGAGCTTCAAAAAGCTCCTCAACGCGAGGCAGACCCTGGGTTATGTCCTCAACGCTGGCCACGCCGCCTGTTTGGAAATTACGCATGGTAAGCTGGGTGCCGGGCTCGCCGATGGATTGTGCGGCTATTATGCCCACGGCCTCGCCTGTACGCACACGGCGGCCGCTGGCCATATTTGCTCCGTAACATTTAGAACACAGGCCTATCTTGCAACGGCAGGTAAGGATGGTGCGTATAAACACATCGGCTACACCGGCTTTTTCAATGGCTTCAGCGGCATCCGGAGATATCATATCATCAGCGGCCACCAGTACCTCGCCGGTTTCGGGATGGGTTATTTCGTTAATAGACCAGCGGCCCGTAATTCTGTCACGCAGACTTTCTATAACCTCGAAACTATCGGTATCGCCTATAGATTTATCAACAAAGGCCGAAACCCACATACCGGGCTTTTCCGTTGCATCGCCCACACAGTCGTCTTCCCGGATGATAATGTCTTGGGACACATCAACCAGACGGCGTGTAAGATAGCCGGAGTCGGCAGTTTTAAGAGCCGTATCCGACAGGGTTTTGCGGGCACCGTGGGATGACAGGAAATATTCCAACACCGACAGGCCTTCACGGAAATTAGATTTTATTGGCATTTCTATAATATCGCCGGAAGGAGAGACCATAAGGCCCCGCATACCCGCCAGCTGTTTAATTTGCGCCTTGGAGCCTCTTGCACCGGATGTAGCCATCATCTGGATATTGTTAAATTCGCCAAGACCCTCTATCAACTTGTCGGCCATAACATCGTCAGCTTTGTTCCATATGTCAATAACCCGTTGATGCCGTTCTTCGTCAGTCATAAGACCACGACGGAACATCTTTGTCACATTATCGGCTTCTTTTTCCGCGGCTTCTATAATTTCTTCCTTGGCAGCGGGTATCTCCATATCGGATACAGATACGGTAAGCGCACCTTTTGTGGAGAATTTAAAGCCCAGGTCTTTTATTTTATCCAATACTTCGGCGGTTTGGGTAAAGCCATAGCGGTTTATGCAGCGGTCGATAATGCGTTGCAGGGCTTTTCTGTCGCATACAAAGTCAATTTCGTACTTAAACAGATTTTCCGGCAAGGTACGGTCTACAAAGCCAAGGTCTTGCGGAATGGCTTCGTTAAAGAAAATACGGCCCACAGTGGTGTCTATTAGGCGGCTTACTTTTTCGCCGTTTATTACGTCGGTTCTGCGCACTTTTACTTTAGAATGCAGGGTGACAAGGTTGTTGTCATAGGCCAGCATAGCTTCTTCTTCGTCCTTAAAGATTTTGCCCTCGCCAAGATCTTTTTGTTTTTCTATAGTAAGATAATATATACCCAAAACCATGTCCTGGGATGGAACGGTAATAGGTGCGCCGTCGGATGGCTTTAGCAGATTGTTTGGGGACAACAAAAGGAAGCGGCATTCAGCCTGGGCTTCCAGTGACAACGGCAGGTGAACAGGCATTTGGTCGCCGTCAAAGTCTGCGTTAAAGGCAGTACACACCAACGGGTGTATTTTAAGGGCCTTGCCTTCTACAAGTACAGGTTCAAAGGCCTGTATGCCCAATCTATGCAGGGTTGGTGCGCGGTTAAGGATAACTGGGTGCTCTTTGATAACGTCTTCCAGCACGTCCCAAACCCGCTCTTCCAGCCGCTCTACCATGCGTTTTGCGCTTTTGATATTGTGGGCTTCGCCCAGCTCCACCAATTTTTTCATCACAAAGGGCTTAAACAGCTCTATGGCCATTTCCTTAGGCAGACCACATTGATAAATTTTTAAATTAGGCCCGACAACGATAACGGAACGGCCGGAATAGTCAACACGTTTGCCCAGCAGGTTTTGGCGGAAACGCCCCTGTTTGCCTTTAAGGAGGTCAGACAGAGACTTTAGCGGCCTGTTGCCCGGGCCTGTCACAGGGCGGCCACGGCGGCCGTTGTCTATCAAGGCGTCCACGGCTTCTTGCAGCATACGTTTTTCGTTGCGCACAATAATTTCCGGGGCGCCAAGGTCCAAAAGACGTTTAAGACGGTTGTTGCGGTTTATAACACGACGATAAAGGTCGTTAAGGTCAGAGGTAGCAAAACGGCCGCCATCCAACTGCACCATGGGGCGCAAATCCGGCGGAATAACAGGCACCGCGTCCAGTATCATCCAAGACGGATGATTGCCGGATATGCGGAAAGACTCCACGACCTCCAGCTTTTTAAGCACACGTATGCGCTTTTGGCCCACGGCAGTTTTAAGAGAGGTTTTAAGCTCGGCACTTTCTTTGTCCAGGTCTATGTCATCCAGCAGTTCTTTAATGGACTCTGCACCCATGCCAACGCGGAAAGTATCCTCGCCGTCGTATTTTTCCACGGCTTCGCGGTATTCCCTTTCCGTCAGCAGCTGTTTGTACGAAAGGCCGGTGTCTTTGGGGTCTAGCACAACATAACTGGCAAAATACAGCACTTTTTCCAGCGCCCGAGGGCTCATGGCCAATATAAGACCCATGCGGCTGGGTATACCCCTAAAATACCATATATGGGATACCGGGGCCGCAAGCTCTATATGCCCCATGCGCTCGC
>Ga0123355_10001122_pt1 | contig 37053 bp, 28 predicted proteins | sample TergutEmb28metaG_3_FD_89872 | JGI IMG/M metagenome (GOLD analysis project Ga0123355, IMG submission 89872) | Embiratermes neotenicus P1 segment gut microbial communities from Petit-Saut dam, French Guiana - Emb289 P1 | ecosystem: Host-associated > Arthropoda: Insects > Digestive system > Gut ...
TAGGTGATTATCTGTCCAGCGTGCAGACTTATAAAGCACAGGATCTGTTGTACTGATGCTGTAGGTATCTTCCCAGCCATCTGTAACTGGGGTACCTGTAAATCTATCGTCTACTGAAGGAAGATTGCCTACCATGGGGCGCACATATCTGCCGTGCTGTATTTCGCTGAAATTTGTTACGAGCCAAGAGCGGTGCAAAGGAAAGGGAATACTGTTCCACGTCGCCCTCACATGCCCAAAGTACATTACAGAACTCGGTATGTACAAAGTGCCATCCCAGGTTGAAGCCTGGAAGGCCTGAGCACCAATTTGCTCAAGACCATCTGGCAAAATAAGATCGCCACTTACACTTGTCCATCCTCGCATCGCGTTGTTTCCTATGCGAATAAGGCTGCTGTTCTCAAGAGAAGCAAACTGCATATTTCTCTGATCCATGAAGGCATTGTTTCCAATCCACTCTAGATGTGGCGAAGCAATAAACCCAGCAAAACCAGCGGACGCAGGAACGCTCATGGTGATGTTCGTGTAGTTAAAGGCTCGATTCCCAATGTATCTAATATTTGTACCTGACAAATCCAGCACTATATTTTCATTGTTAGCATTACGCATATTTATAAAAGTATCTGCAGGAATAGCTGTCCAATTACTAGGAATAGCTGTACGATCTTCATGCCACATCCAACCGGGAAGGTTGAAAGAGCCACCTTGAGTCCCAAAAGCACCCGTGCCTAATTGTTCTAGGTCTGCAAGTGGTCTCAAGTCTAGATAAGGATTAGGTGAAGGCGGAGTAGTCCCATTTCCAAAGTTCATGTTATGAAAAGTTTCATTACCTATTACCCTAAGACTGCTAGGAAAATCTAAGAAATCTGCAACGGCTGGCCCCCTCGGTGAAAAACGAGTAAAAGCACGTGAGCCAATGTGCTCTAGGTTATCCGGCCAGTTAAAAACTGTTGCTGATGATGCCGCAAGACCCACAGACATGTTGCTAAATGCACCGCAATGGATATGGGTAATGCTATCGGGCAGGTATATACCTGTTGAATTTCCGCTGAGTCCATTCGCATTAAGCATCGGCATACCAAAGAGTCCTGCTGGAACCTGTGTCCACGCAGATGGAATCTCTATAACATTTGGCATCGTGACGGTGAGCGAAGTGCTCCCAAGACCCGCGCTACCATAATGCGGTCCAAAAAAGGCTACCTCAAAGTCCCACGCTGCAGGATTAGGGGGTACAAATTTCTCAACACCAACTACCTCTAAGCTTTGCGGAATCGTGATATTAAAGTTAACGGCATTGTAATTTCTTCCTGTGTAAACGCCTGTACCCACTTCTCTAAGACCGTCAGGGAAAGCGCGCGCTGGTGAGAGAACCATCATCCTCATGCTGCCACCAAAAGAACTTCCCGAATACTGGAAAGCGCGATCCCCGATATACACTAAGTTACCTGTAACAGGTGGCATAAAAGTGAAGTTTGTCGTAGCAGAGTGCAAGAATGCTTCTGCTTGAATATGAGTAACGGTATTGGGAATAGTGATGGTGAGCCAACCAGTACGTTCTACCTCAGTCCCAACACCAACTGCATTAGAGCCAATACTTACTACCGTGTAAGTAACCCCACCAAAGTCTACTGTTGGAGGAATAGTGACCGTGCCTGCTACTTGGGCCAGTGTACGCGGTGCCGTCATAGGCAGGCGATACAATTCTGCAGTTTGAGTTACAGGATCTAGCCTAAATTGTGCTTGTTCCTGCACTTGTGCTTGCTGGTTTGTTGCTATCGCTATAGTCTCTGGCGTGATTGCACTAAAATCTGCTACCAAATCCCAGGCCACTGGAGCATCTGGGGCCAACACTTGACCCGTAACAGCATTAAATCTACCGTAAGGGGTTTCGTCCTGGTCAAACTCTGCAGGGATTCTAAGCCCTGACCATTCAGCAGGGTCAGGCAAAGGCCATCCATCTGCATCAAATCCACCTGAAAGTGGAGTTATGTCGCTAGTAGCTACAAGCGATTCATCCGCAGAAATACCCAGTGCTTCTGCAACCATTTCGCGCACGTCAGGACTGGCTAACGCGAAAAGAGGTAGCGAGCACATGACTGCTGCTAAAGATAGCGCAATCAGCTTCTTTTTGCCTAGGCTGGCTATCTTGCCTTTAATAGTAACTAGCTTGCTTACCATTGGTTAATCCTCACTCTAATCGCTTTAGATACCTTGCTGGCTACACCAGAAGCAGCCCTGTTTCCAGCTGCCACAAGGTCGGTGTTTGTTTGACCCGAAGATTTCTCGACAATCTTGCGTCGTCTACTTATGAAATACACTGAAAGTAAGAGGATTGCTCCTATTGCAATATAAACAAGTGGCCCACCAGTAATTGCAAGCCCCGTGGGGACAACAAAGTTTCTACTGTACTCATTTAGGAAGTTCATGATGGAGCTTCCCACTTCACTTCCCACAACAAAGTTGCCCGAAGTTTCGTTTAGCTCGAACACCTGCACCTCAGACACTTGACCAGTGTCATCTGTATGTACCCTTACTTGAAAGTGCGTATCAAGGTCATAGGTCATTTGCGAAGGCGGAAGCGTGTTAGAACTTCCGTCAACTTCGCTGACATTCCAGACAAATACTCCTGCAGGAAGCGGGAATGGCTCTAGTCCCTCAAAAAGATCTACTAGATTCAATGTGCCCGTAACTGCAACGGTGCCTGCAGGGGTAGGTGTTGCCGTAGTTGCAGTAGACAAATCCAGTGCTACATTTTGCGGATTTGGCGCGAGTAAAGTATTGAAATCTGCTACGGGCCTTGAGTTCACGGCGGGGCTACCACCCAAATCAACCTGTACGGGGGTAAAGCTGAAGTCAAAACTGGCACTAGGGATAGTTGTACCTTCTGGTACATGCAGTGTTTTTACCAGCATCGCCAGTGGAGGTCTTCTATAGTTAATGTCATAGTTATTAAGACTGTGCAGCTGTCCTGCAGTAACTAAAACAGAAGGGCCGCTAAGAGGAAACTCAATGTCTGTGTCCTCTGGATTATCAGGATTAAGAAAACCCCCCTCACCTGCAAAGTTGCTTGCAAAGACTACTTCTTCGTTAATGGCAAGATTGTGATAAGGGAACTCTTCGCAATCAGCATAGATACGAGGGTTCGGATTAGCAACCTGACCATTTGCCAGCTTTACATGCTGGCATTCTACAAGAACTGGCTCATACTCGAACGCTTCAGTGAAGACACCGCCACCGTCACCAGTGACTCTGTTACCTGTAATTGAACTAGGGTATTGTCCTGTTGCATTAAAGCTGGAAGCGTGTCTTACGTACACACCGCCACCATCACGGGTCATTTCGGTGATCTCACCACTGCTGGAGTCAGTCACAAAGCCATTATCTTTAATCTCACCACCATGAAAATCCATGTGGGCACCATTCCAGTGAAAGCCTGCTGGTAGACCTGCAGGCGTAGCTATGTTAGCAGGCAAGTTCCAGCGAAGAGCCTCCAGGAATACGCCACCACCAAATCTACCCGTACGCGTATAGTTATTAGCGATAGTTCCGCCGTACATGGTGAGTGTGTTTTGTGAATTCGCGCTAACGCCCTGTAGATCACTTCTTAGGTTATTGCTTGGCGTTATATAAACACCGCCACCATCAAAGTGCGCAAAGTTATGTGAAATCTCAGCACCAGGCATGATGTAAACATTGTTGTTACCACCATCAGGTCCTGTAATTGAGATACCGCCGCCATCACCATTCACTGCACGGTTACCTGTAATCGTGTTAGCTATTATTACCCTAGCGTTTGCTCCCCCTATTTCGATACCACCACCGGTATTACGCCAACTATCAACATAATCTCTGTTGTTGCTAATGATGCCACCTAGAAAGTTATAGTGAACCTGGATAGATTCTGAGCCTGTGCGAATGGATATACCCCCACCACCTACACTAGGACTATGAGTAACGTTTCCATCAATAAGTCCATCATTCATAGTGAAGTGCTGCTGGTGCAGACCTCCCGGTCCATTTGTCTGACCAGTAAAGACAATACCGCCGCCACTACGGAAGGAGGTATTATTAATAATGCTCCCTCCGTTCATGATAAGCGAGGACGCACTAGAGAATATACCGCCGCCGCCATTGCCGGCTGCTGGGGTCGTTCCAACCTGGTTGTAGCTAATTATGGCACCAGGATTTATCGTAACGGGAGGATTTATTCCTGTTGCATTAAGCCCCGTACGAATACTTATTCCGCCACCCTCAGAAGCAGCTCTATTGTTGGTGATGTAAGACCCTGCATTCATTATCAGGGTGTTGTTACCTGCCGAAGAAGGAAGCTCTACCCCACCGCCACTGGCTGCCCTGTTATCCTGGATAATAGCGCCATCATCTAAAGTTAGCCTGCCCCCAGGCGTAGAGCCAGAAACTATTATGCCCCCGTGGTTAGCTGCAACATTTTCATGATCACCACTTATGATGATGTCAGAAAGAGTAAGATTACCCTGAACAGTGAAGTGACGACCGCCAAGGGTTCTCGTTATGGTGTGAGGACCATTTGTATCACTAGTAATCTCGATATCAAAACCTGAAGGAACTGAAAACGATGCTCCTGTCATGGTGAAGCTGGCAGTCAGCTCTATTACAGGTTCATTTGCAGCTATTGCATCACGCAACTGCTGCTCTGTTCCCACGGAAAAACTAAAAGGAGCAATACCCACACCGCTTGAGGGCACTGCAGCAGCAGATTCCGCGGACTCTTCAGAACTCGTCGCCGCTTCAGTCATCTGTTCTAGCAATGCTCTTTGAGAGCTGGTTAGCTCTTCAATTAAGCTGTGCGGATCAAACGGATTGCCTCGCAAGCCCTCAGAGAAACGCTCTGCATCTTCTGAAGTATTAATGGTCACGTTATCGCGCTGGCTTTGCACAGCTGCAAATTCTTCGGCAGCTGGACTTGCTGTTGCAAGAACAGGTGCTGCCAGCAAAAGGGCTGCTAAGGCAATTGAGACAAGTCTCTTTCTGCCAAAAAGTCTTAGCTTGGAGAATTTATTAGAAATGTTACTTGATGCGGTCACTGTTACCTCAAACTCTCAAGGTTGGTTTTCCTCACGTGACTCCGCGGATTAAGAACTGAAATTTTGAGGCAATAGCAACTTTTAGCCGCACAAATTAGGTAGAACACCCCACGCACCTCAGCACCTTGTTCCTTACCACAGAGCGCCTGCGATTAGAAGGCTACCAGGAACGGGGGGGGGGGGTCTTTGTAACAATTATTTCATAATTAACCAGAAGTCCACATAAATATGTGGGATATTTATGAACCTATTTGAAATGTATCATAATTAGTAACAATTTGATGACTACGCGCACACTAGGTAAATTTCAGTCGTATATTCGATTTGGTTAGGCGCAGCCGCCAGTTAACACGGACTGTCTTAATGGCGAAAATGACGTTTATTAGTATAGATTATTGCAATTCCGGCTGCCTCTGCAACTTCTAAGACTTCTGCATCCCTCATAGATCCTCCAGGCTGGATTATCGCCTTCACCCCTGCTGCTGCCAGAACCTCTACTGTATCTGGAAAGGGTATAAAGGCATCCGATGCTGCCACGCAACCCGCAGCTTCCCCAAACTGGCGATCTGCTTGCTCTACCGCAAGACGTGCAGAGCTCACTCTGTTGGGCTGCCCTGCCCCCATTCCGTGCATCTGCATATCCTTTGCAAGAACTACTGCATTACTCTTGATTCCCTTGCACACCTTCCAGGCAAAAACGAGGTCTGCCATAGTGTCTGTATCTACAGCAACCTTGCCTGCAACGGTGAAAGAACCAGAACCTTCCGTTGCAGTATCCTCATCTTGAATAAGTACGCCGCCCTCTATGCTGCGCAGGGCTGGTCTTCCCCCTGGGGGGTTTACTCCACCTGTTTCAAGCACGCGCATATTTGGTTTTGTTGCAAGTAGACTTAGCGCCTCTGCTTCAAAGCTGGGGGCAATAAGCACTTCTACAAACTGCTTATTTGCAAATATTGCTTCAACTACTGCTTTAGTCACAGGTCGGTTCAGGGCTATGATGCCCCCAAAAGCCGATATGGGATCACCTTGCCAGGCCTTCTGATAAGCAACTGCAATGTCAGGATCGCTGGCCCCGCCACAAGAATTGGTGTGCTTTACGATGACACAGCTAGAATCAGCAAACTCACGCACTGCAGTCCATGCCGCGTCAGTATCTAGAATATTGTTATAAGATAGTGCCTTACCCTGAAGCTGGGTAGCATTTGCTAAGGTATGAGAAATGTCACCCTTAAAACGGTAGTACCCAGCAATTTGATGAGGGTTTTCTCCGTAGCGAAGGTCTTGGATTTTTTCCAGGTCAATCTGCAACTCTTCTTTACCCTGCTCATATGAGGTCTGCTCATTTAGGTCTCCGCTTAAGTAATGGGCTATTGCAGCGTCATAATGGGCTGTTAGCCCAAATACTTTCTGGGCAAGCCCTTTACGCGTCTTCAGTGTAGTTGATCCTGCATTTTCACGAAGCTCTGTGATGAAATCATTGTAGGAATCTGGGCAAGTAATCACAGTAACACTGGCAAAATTCTTTGCAGCACTACGCAACATGCTAGGCCCACCAATATCGATGTTTTCGATTATGTCCTCTTCACTTAGGTCCCCTCTTGCTACAGCCGCTTCAAATGCATATAGGTTTGCGACTACTAAGTCGATAGTACCGATGTCATGTATCTTAGCTTCCTCCACATGTTGAGGATTGTCACGACGTGCCAGTAACGCCCCGTGTACTTTTGGGTGTAGTGTTTTTACACGACCATCCATCATTTCTGGAAGTCCTGTGACTTCTTCTATTGGTGTCACGGGTATGCCCGCATTACTCAGCAGTGCTGCTGTTCCCCCTGTCGAAATAACCTCAATACCGAAATCATTAGTAAGTGTTTGGCAAAAGTCCACAATGCCCTCTTTGTCTGTTACTGATACCAGGGCTCGCTTTATTGTGGGGTTGGTTGCAGGTGCTGTGCTCACTACTTGGATCCTTCCAGGGCTAAGATGCGCACCTTACCGTTTTTGATGGTAAGGCGATTTTCTGCAATAAGTTGTAGTACTTCAGGGTAAAGTTTGTGCTCTGCTACATGAATGCGCTGGGCAAGGCTGTCATAGTCGTCGTCTTGTAATACAGGTACTGCACGCTGGGCGATTATGGGCCCCTCATCAAAGACTTCGTTTGCAATGTGCACGGTAACCCCTGTGATGCGCACGTTTGCAGCCAGTGCATCGCGTATGGCATACGCTCCTGCAAAAGAGGGCAGCAATGACGGATGCAAGTTCAATACCCTATTGGGATAGGCATCAAGTATCGTACTTGTTATTAAGCGCATATATCCTGCCATCACAGCCCAATCGACAGGGTACTTCTGCAGTTCTTGCAGGATTGCGCTATCAAAAGCCGTTTTGTCTATGAACTCTTTCGGGTTAAGGCAGATGGCAGGAATCCCTGCAGCTTTTGCTCGCTCTAGGCCGTAAGCATCTGACTTGTTCGAGATAACAACGCTTACCTCTGCATCAAGAATGCCAGCAGCGATAGCGTCTATAATCGCTTGCAAGTTGCTACCACCACCAGAGATGAGTATCCCTAGTTGCAGCTTTTCGCGAGGAACGTTTTTGGCAGGCTCAATAGATGTAGCAAAAGCCTTCAAATCGCCTGCAGGGCTAGATGTATCTAACACTGCGTCCCTTCCCCTCCGCTGCTTCAATAGTGCCCACTTCAAAATAGTTTTCACCAGCTGCATCTAAGGCATGGCGTAAATGCGGGACATCCTTTGGACTAACTACAAGCATAAAGCCTATCCCGCAGTTGAAGGTGCGTAGTGCTTCCCTCTGGTCTAGGCTGGCCAGTTCGCAAATATACTCAATAGCAGCAGGTATATCCCAGGAATCAAGTCGCAAGACCGCATCTGTCCCATCAGGCAGAATACGATCAAGGTTTTCTGTAATGCCACCGCCTGTAATATGAGCCATCCCCTTTATGGATACAGCATTACGCAGTAAACTAAGAATTGTTTTGACATAAATGCGTGTTGGTTCAAGCAAAGCTTGCCCTAAAGTCACATCGTTGTCATCGCTAAAAGGATTATCAAGGTTGCAGTCTTTTTCCTTAAGAACGCGACGAATTAAAGAATAGCCGTTGGAATGAAAGCCACTTGAAGGCAGTCCGAAAATCAGATCTGCTGGCTGAATACCTGAGCCGTCTACAATCCTTGGCTTGTCTACTACCGCAGTGCAAAATCCTGACATATCTAGGGCATCATCAGCCATGACCCCGGGGTGCTCTGCCATTTCTCCCCCAATGAGTGAACACCCTGCCTGGCGACAACCCTCAGCAATACCTTCTACCAGCTGCTCCATACGGGCACTCTCTATTTTTCCCGTAGCAATATAATCCAGGAAATAAAGGGGTTCAGCGCCGGTGACCAGTACGTCGTTTACACACATGGCCACAAGGTCGACACCAACAGTATCGTAAATGCCTAGCTGACGAGCCAACTCAATCTTTGTACCCACTCCATCAGCACCTGACACCAATACCGGATCATCCATGTCCTTCAGTGCTGCAGCAGAAAAGAGACCTCCAAAACCACCTATATCACCAATAACTTCGGGACGATAGGTAGACTGAACGCTGGCACGAATTGCATCAACTGCACGGGCACCCTCTGCAGTATCAACACCAACCTCTGCATAGGTCAATCCTCCACTGATTGATTCTTTACTTGAAGTATTATTTTGACTAGCTTGAGTAGTATCTTCACTGCTCATATCGGACCTTTCAGCTGCTAGATGAGGCTTCACCTTGCTATTATTAGTTTCATCTCTCGTTTGTTGTGTCTGCACAGGACTCACCCACATATATCTCGCCTACATCTATAGGATAAACTCCATTAAAGCAGGCCATGCACAATTCGTCTGCAGGGATTCCTGTTGCACGCACCATTCCGTCCAACGATAGATACGCTAGCGAATCTGCCCCGACATGATGGCAGATCTCATCGACATTTAGGCGTGCACCAATTAGTTGGTCGCTGGTTGACATATCAATTCCGTAAAAGCAGGGGGATATTACACGTGGCGAGGTAATACGTAGATGGACCTCTTTAGCACCAGCCTCGCGCAGCATAGCTACCAGCTGTTTACTGGTATTTCCGCGCACAATCGAATCATCTACTACCACAAGGCGCTTGCCACGTACCGCATGTTTCATAGGATTTAGCTTTAACCTGATACCTCGCTGGCGCAGTGCCTGCGTCGGCTCAATAAAAGTACGCCCCACATAGCGGTTTTTTGTAAGCCCTTCACCATAGGGAATACCGCTTGCCTTTGCAAAGCCTACAGCCCCGGGGATACCACTGTCGGGTACGCCTATGACATAATCTGCCTGAATGGGCGACTCCGTCGCTAGCTCTTGCCCCAAATGAACTCTGGATTCATACATGGACAGGCCTGCCATCTCGCTGTCAGGACGTGCAAAGTAAACATACTCGAATACGCACAGTGCTGGTTTTGGTGCTGGTTTTGCGATAAGGGTCTCTACACCCAGCTCGCTGATTTTAACGACCTCACCAGGCTCAATATCACGCAGATAACGCGCGCCTACAATATCAAGTCCGCAGGTCTCACTGGCAATGACCCAACCACGATTATCGGGTAGCTCCCCTATGCATAGAGGACAGATTCCCAAAGGGTCACGAAAGGCATAGAGGGCAGATTCCGTAATGATGCCCGCCGCGTAAGATCCTTGCGCCATATTCATGGTGCGCGCAATGCCTTCGCGGATATGACTGGTTTCTTCGGTAAATTTACCTACAAGGGCTGCAATAGCCTCCGCGTCTGTATCTGACTCTAGCTGAATCTTGTGGTTTTGCAGATAGTCCTGAAGCTCTGAGGAATTAATCAGGCTGCCATTAAAGCCTAGGGCAATTAGCTGACTACCTATAGAAAACATATGGGGCTGGGCACTCTCCCATTCCGGAAGATCGTTCTTGCCACGTGATACTGCATAGGTTGCATGGCCTAGGGCAATATGACCCGTCAGCGCACGCAGTCCTGATTCCTTAAAGACCTGGGCGACAAGTCCTAAGTCTTTGACCTCTATTATTGTTCTGCCATCACCTACAGCAATACCTGTGCCCTCTTGCCCGCGATGCTGCAAAGCATGAAGACCAAAGTAGGCCAGACGGGCCGCCTCATCATTAGGCAGTTCAGCGTCCTGCCTTAAAAAGACACCTATTACTCCGCTCACTTATGCACCTTTAAGTGCACTAGCATTATCGCGGATGCTGTCGCCTGCGCTGCCATCTGCGCCATCGCCAACTTCACTGCCTTCTGCGAAAAGTGCCTGCTCTAGGGAATCCGACCAGATCTGGCTAACCTTCGCCAGGGGAAGATCTATCTTATCTTTGATAATGACACGGTCGCCGCCAACGTCACCAAGGACGCTGAAGGACACATCAGCTGCCTGCAGTGCATCAAGCACAGCATCAACCTTATCTGTAGCACTGCTTACAACAACACGGCTTTGGCTTTCACTGAAAAGTGAACTTGCAGCACTTAGTGTGTCATCTAGCGCAACCTCGAAACCTAGCCCGCCCTGCACAGCGCTTTCAACCAACGCAACTGCAAGCCCTCCGTCAGAACAGTCATGGGCAGACTTAATAAGACCTGCGTCAATTAATTCGCGCAAGGTTTTCTGTGTGCAGGCTTCAAGGTCTAAGTCAAGCGATGGGATGTCCCCTGCAACTAGATCAAACTGAGTCTTTAGATATTCACTACCCCCAATTTCATCCAGTGTCTCGCCTATTAGGATGATTGTGTCCCCTGCAGTCTTGAAGTCACTGGTGCAATGCTTATCTAGGTCGTCAATAATACCCACAAGTCCAATTGCAGGTGTTGGATAAATAGGATTGCCATCAGATTCGTTATACAAGCTTACATTTCCTGAAACAACAGGCACATTAAGCACTTCACAGCTTTCGCTGATACCTTCGATTGAATTTACAAACGTCCAGTAAATCTCTGGCTTTTCAGGTGATCCAAAATTCAGGCAGTCGGTCAGCGCTGCGGGTGTTGCACCAACACAACTGACGTTACGGGCAGCCTCTGCCACAGCAATTTGTGCACCACGACGCGGATTCAAATAGACGTAACGACCATTACAGTCACAGCTTGCAGCAATTCCCCGATTGGTCATAGTCTCTGGTTTGCCTGGAATACCAATACGGAAGAGTCCTGCATCTGCACCAGGGGCAATAACAACACTATCCTTTGCGGGTTCATCGTCATCGAGTTCACACTGCTTACCAATCCAGCCACGGGACGCGATGTTGCTGCTTGCAAGTACCTTAAGTAAGGATGCATTCAGTTCATCCTGCGTCTGCGGATGATTAAGCCCGCTAAGGTCAGTGCCACGCAACTCTGCGATATAGGTAGGCTCTGTGTAAGGAGGGTCATATTCAGGTGCATCATCTGCAAGAGACCTTGCAGGGATGTTTGCATAGACTGTTTTCTCATCAGTTCCAGGGATACTGGCTACAACAGTGAAATTGCCACTGTCAGTTACTTCGCCTATTACCGTAGATAGCACATCCCATTTTTTGCATACGGCAAAAACTTCGTCCAATCTGTCAGGTGCGCATACGGCAAGCATACGTTCCTGTGATTCGCTTACCATGGTCTCGAAGGGACGCATACCAGATTCGAGCGTCGGAACCTTTGTCACATCAATGGTGATGCCCATTCCTGCGCGGCTTGCCATCTCTGAACCAGAGCTGGTTAGTCCTGCTGCCCCCAGGTCACCTAAACCTACAAGCAGACCGCTTTCCAATAGTTCTAGACAGGCTTCTGCTAGGCGACGTCCCAGTTCAGGATCACCCGTGACCATGGTCGGAGCATCAACTTCTGATTGTGTCAGGTCTACAGTACTGGAAGCACTAGATGCACCGTGTGCACCAGAGGCATCAGCGGACTGATCGCCCTCCTCGCTGAACTCTGCACTTGCTAGGATGCTTGCTCCCCCAATACCATCACGCCCTGTTTTAGCACCTAACAGCACAAGCAGATTGCCTGTACCACTTGCCTGTGCACGGGTTAGATGCTCTTCACGCATCAGTCCAATACCCATGGCATTTACCAGGCAGTTCGTCTTATAGGCGTCGTCGAAGTGAATCTCTCCGCCCAGGGTCGGTACACCGATGCCCTTCGCAAAGTCAGCGAAGCCACGCGCGGCTTCTGTTGCCAGAAAACGCTGACGCGGTTGATCAAGTGAACCAAAGCGCAGGCTGTTAAGTGCTGCAATAGGACGCGCACCCATGGTGAAGATATCGCGCATACAGCCACCAATGCCCGTAGCAGCACCGTGATAGGGCTCAATCGCGCTGGGGTGATTATGGCTTTCCATCTTAAAAGCCAGCGCCCAGCCGTCTCCTACGCTGATAACGCCGGCATTTTCACCAGGTCCTTGTAGTACATATTCGCCCTCTGTCGGGAACTTGCGCAGATGCACCTTTGAGTGCTTGTAACTGCAGTGTTCCGACCACATCAGCGAATACATATAGAGCTCGCATATGGTGGGGATACGTCCCAGCAGCTCGCATATGTGCGTGTATTCGCCAGGTCGAAGACCCAACTCTTCAGCTAACTGAGGGGCATCTGTCTTACTTAGATCAGGGGTGGGTGCAGTCACTCTCTACTCCTTTTCGCTTTCCACTTTATCAACCACAGACACGGTAACTGTCTTGCCAGCAGCCTCAAGGCGTTTTTGCCTACGCATTTCTTTACGGTAACGCCTCATTGTCTTATTAAAGATTACTCGCTTCACATAAGCAAAGAATAAAACTACCATGAAAAAGAGCCCTAGCCCTGAAATAGCCCCGGGAACTGGTCCAATGAAAACACCTAATCTCTCAAGGACACTGGGAATGTAGGGCATAAGTCCTGCAATAAATAGGATTCCGCCTAACCAGAAATATCCCATCATCCCTTCTTTGGGCTCATCAAAGTGCTTTTCTACCTCATGACGCCACGGTCTAAGCGAATCAAGCATGACAAACAAGGGCAGCAGAACTAAGAGCATTAAAAATATTCTAAACCCGTCGATAATGGGGGACATTCCCCATTGAAATCCACCAAACATTAGAATCCACCCCGCTAGTGAGTCGTGATCATTTTAGATTTATTTTTATCATCCTTTGACTTTTTGTCATTGGACTTCGATTTTTTGTTGTTTTTTGGCTTGTCTTCTTTGGACTTATCTTCGTCATCAGATTCGTCTTCGGATTCACCTTCAGCCTCATCGCTGCCTGCATCTTTGTCCTTTGACTTAGACTTCTTATCTGCGTTTGCGTCTTCAGCTTTAGGCTCTTTATCCTTTAATCCCTTGCCCTCAGACTTTTTACCTTCGGGTTTCTTATCGTCAGACTTCTTGTCCTGCTTACCTTCTTTGCCACCAGCTTTTTCAGCCTCAAAGGCGCGCACTAAAGGACGAATTTTCTTGAAGTCTAGGTACCAGGCAAAACCTACCATAAACATTGCTGCCCAGGTCATACCCAAACCGATTTGAGCAGCTTGATCTCCACTTAAGCCAATAAGAGAATACACTTGCTCTGCGCCAAGGGATAGGGACAGTATCAACAGTAGAAACGCGGCACCTAGACAGTACCACCATATCTTACGTTGCTGCTTATATTCTGGGGTGTCGGGCATCTCGCGTAAAAATGAGCTGCGCTTTTTAGCATCACCCTTCTTGCCTGAAGCTTTCTTACCACCAGTTTTAGATGAACTATTTTGCTCCCCAATAGCGCGTTTTGGTTTTGCGCTTGCAGCAGATTTACGTGTTACCCCTTTAGGCTCAGTGCCCTTTTGATAGCGATTATTCATAGGTGAACGACGTGCCATTTTTCTCCTCAAATAGATAGTAGCGGGCTCAATTGAACTATACACATCTTGCGCAGTGCCCATGCAACAATCAGCCACTAATTAATCTGGTCGGCAAACTGCACAAACAAGCCCTTTGATACGAGCATTTATCGGTTTTATTGTAACAAAGATTAGAGGGGAATTAGGTACTTATGACCCAAGAGCAACTGTGATTTTTTCGGTAAGTTCATTACGAACAGCAGTTGCACCCACAAGAATGCCATTGGCCATTGCTTCTGGGGAAGACGATCCATGCGCAACAAGACAAAGTCCCTTTACTCCAAGCAGTGGCGCTGCGCCGTACTGATCAGGGTCTAGTTCACTTTTTAGCTCTTTCAAAGAGCCCTTTAAGGCCATTGCGGCTAACTTATTCAAAGGCGTTGAGGTAAGAGCCTTCTTAAGGTTGCCCAGTAGATAGAACATCGAGCCCTCAAGTGTCTTCAAGACTACATTACCCGTAAATCCATCAGTGACAATGACATCTGCTGCACCTTCAAGAATATCGCGCCCTTCTACATTTCCTACAAAGTTGCGCGTCTTTTCTTTCATAAGGGTTTGGGTAGCCTTGGCCAGTTCTGAACCCTTGCCTTCTTCTGACCCAATATTAAGTAACGCAACGCTAGGATCATCTAGACCCAGGGTTGCTTGTGCATAAGCACGACCCATCTCTGCAAACTGTACCAGTAACTCTGGCTTACAGTCAGCGTTAGCACCTGTGTCAGTAAGAACTACAGGTTTTTTGCCCGGTAAAACAACAGCAAGTGTTGGGCGGGCTACTCCACGAATACGTCCAACGATAAGCGTTCCTGCGGCTAGGCAGGCTGCCGTAGATCCCGCAGAAATAAAACCCTGAGCTGCGCCCTCTTTGACTAGACGTGCCGCAACTACAATAGACGCATCTTTTTTGCTGCGGACAGCGCGTGCCGGATCAAGCTCATCCATGGCAATCTCTTCTGTAGTGACATAGGCATCAACACGGGATCCACCAGGACCGTGAGCTGCAGGACTTGCTGCAAAAGGTTCAACAACCTCTGCTGGTCCGCAGAGTGCTATGCGCAAGTTTAGGTCACGCTGCAACGCCAGCGCGACGCCATCAACAACCGCTGAAGGTGCAAAATCGCCGCCGAGTGCATCGACAGCGATAGTAACAGGATGTGCTTTGGAATTCACCTAAGCTTCAGTCTCGACGACTTCTTTGCCCTTATAGTATCCGCAAACACCGCATATACGATGAGGAAGTTTCGCCTCACGACATTGCGGACATTCCTGCGTGTTCTCTGCGCTATCTTTCCAATTGGCGCGACGGTGATTAGTCTTAATGCGCCCTTTTTTCCTCTTGGGTACTGCCATTATCGTTTCCTTTTCTGCTTTCTATTGTGTAAGAACTTCCTAGTTCAATGCTAGTAAAAGCAACTGCACAGTATAGCACATTTACCTTGTACAGGTACTTAGCTCTGCTGTCGCAAGTCTTACCGCAAACCTCTGCTGCAAATACACGGACATGCCTCTACTTTGGCAAGAATACACGCATTACTAACATGTCATCCTCTTTGCTTGCGGTAATCTGACCTCCCAGTTGCTGGGTAAGCTCCTTAGCGATTGCAAGTCCAAGTCCTGTTCCCTTATTGCTTCTTGAAGCATCGAAAGTATAGAAACGATCAAATATCTGATCGACATCAAGACTATCCAGTCTATCAGCCCAATTCGCAATCTCAAGCACCTCGTCATCAAGGCGAACATGAACATGAGATTTACCGTGCACATAAACATTCTTTACAAGGTTTTGGACTACACGGGTAATCAGTTCCACATCAGTCACGCAAAGTATGGGGGTATCTGGAATAGTAAAGGCTACCTCAAAGCCCCTTTTCTCAAAATTTGGATAGGCTTCTGAAAGTACTTCTCTAACAACACTGGTCATATCAACCTTTTGTAGGCTGAGCACAATGTTCCCCTCAGAAATACGTGCAAATTCAAACAGACTATCCATCAGACCAGAAAGGGCTTCAAGTCGTCCCTGTATGACCTGTAGATATTGAGCCTTTGTCTCTGCGTCAAGATCTGAAGACTCAATCAGCTGCAAGTAACCCCTTGCTGAAGTCAGGGGTGTACGCAAATCATGAGAGATATTAGTAATGGCGCGTTTCAATGCTGCTTCTGTTCGATGCTTTTCAAAAAGATTGTATCTACTTTTTTCTAGGACCTCATTAACGGTCGCAACAAAGGCAAGTAATTCCTTATCAAATGATCTGCTTGTCAGTTGAATATTTGTGTCTAAGTGCATGATTTCAGTAAGGTCCCTGCGCAAACGCCTCATCTCTCTTTTCAGAAAGATAAGGCGCGCGCAGAGACCTAGAAGTAATGTACTCATAATCGCAATGATGAAATAAAGCATGTTACATCGTTATCCTTTTCGATAGGCGTCTAAATCGCGAATACTACATGTTGCCTACTTAATGTCTGCTCGCTTAAATAGCAGGATACCTGCAACTGCGGGTACTGCAATATATGCTAGCCCAACTAGCAGGCCACGCACGAATTCAAAACTAGTAAGCAATGCCCCGTGTTCCGCAAAAAGGTCCATAAGTGAAGCTAGCTCATAGTGCGCAATGAATCCTGCAATGTCTGGCCATGCCAACGATAAAAGAGACACAAGGATCACGGGCGCAAAACTGACGCCAATGTAGACCCATATGGCAGCACCTTCACGGCGCAGAGTAAACGCAAGAAAAGTGCAGATGCTACAGAAACCTACAGCAAAGAGTGCCTGCGTTGCAAAAACCTGCAAGGCGTCAAGAACTAGGTCCCCAGTCCAGTCCCCAAGGCCACCAACAATGATGCCAAAGACCACTACCACAGCTAAGAAGAAGGCCATGAACAAGACGGTAAGGCCTGAAGTCACCGCCAGTCTTGAAAGGTAGAGCTGAATACGACCCATTCCTGTTGCGATCTCGTTCTTGATGGTGCCACTGTCAAATAATGCCATTGAAATAATAGCCCCAACAGCTAACACTACCCACATAATCAAGTTCATGGCGCCAAAGGCCATAGATACCGCTTCTGCCCCGTTTATGACTTCCATGCCCAGGATTGGATCCTCTTCTGTCGATACATTCACCGTACTAATTGCTGTCTGGAAAACAAATACCATCATTGCTGAAAATAATGTGATAACAGCTGCCGTAACATAGGGCAGCTTGCCCTGAAAAAATCTATATAAATCTGCCTGCATTATCCGCAACATTATTGCGCACCTCCAATTATCTTCTGGTAGTAATCTTCTAAACTGTCCCCTACTTCATGTGCTGCCGATACTCGAATGCCCTCTGAAGTAAGAAGGTGAGTTATTTCGGGAACCTTATCAAGCAGTTCATATACCCGGAGTTCAGTAGCACTAACCTGCTTGTAGTCTGTAATGCCCAGATTTGTTTCAAGTAGTGCTGCAGTCTTTGCAACATCATCTACACTCAACGATAAGGCGCGCTTGCACTCCTCTTGCAGTTGCGCATGGGTAAGGTTTTTGACCAGTCGTCCGTCATGAATAAAGGCGTACTTTGTAGCGATTTGAGAAAGCTCTGTCAGAATATGACTTGAAAGCAAGATAGTTACCCCACTATTGCTTAGTGACTTAATAAGCTCACGAATCTCTACAATCCCTATGGGATCAAGCCCGTTGATGGGTTCATCTAAGATGATGAAATCTGGTTTGCTCATAAGGGTCAGTGCCAGGGCAAGACGCTGCTTCATACCCATTGAGAAATCCTTGAACTTTTTCTTCCCCGTATTGGTCAGACCAACAAATTCTAGAGACTGCTGAACAGCGCCCTTATTGGGGATCCCGCGCTGAATGCGATAGTATTCTAGGTTTTGCTTTGCAGTCAGATTAGGATAAAGTGCAGGATGTTCGATAACAGATCCCATTCTTTTGCGCGCCGCCTGAAGTCCCGCGTCATCCGCTTTTCCGAAAAGTTCAATCTCTCCGCTGTCTGGATGTGCTAAAGAAGTAACCATGCGCATAAAAGTGGTCTTCCCCGCACCATTTTGACCAATAAGGCCGTAGATGTCACCCTTCTCAATAGTCAGGCTTACATTATCTACGGCAGCTGCCCCACCATAGATCTTTGTTAAGCCCCTTGTTTCTAATACTTTCATCTTTTCTCCCTGTCATTAAATACCTTGTTTAAGCTACTTAAGTGAGCTGCTGCGAACTACTCATGTAAGCTGCTTGCTTTGACTTAAATATATCCTGACAGGAGAATCTTTATTAACTCTAAGCAAAGTCTTAAAAAAGTCTTAAGTTTTATTGTGCTGGGCGCAGCTAAAAGCAAGAACAAACTTAAGGAATGGACTTAAAGGATAGATTTATTTACTCCTTCATCCTAAAGCCAATACCCCAAACAGTCTGAATATACTCTTCATCAGGGGACAAAGCTTGTAGTTTTCCGCGTAACTTACTGATATGCACATTAAGGGTGTTATCATCACCAAAAAAGTCTTCACCCCAAACGCGCTCATACAGGTTGTTCTTGCTAAAAACCTTTTTAGGATGCGACATCAATAGATGCAAAATCTCAAATTCTCGCTTTGACAATTGAGCCTTTTGATCGTTAATCAGGGCATCATAATCATCAAGACTAAGAACAATATCCTTGTGCTGAAGGATGCGCTCCTGTTCAGTTGTCTGACCTTCGAACTGTGTAGACTGCTTAGATTGCACAGTAGACTGCCCCAGTTCTAAGCGGCGCATCTGTACTTCTACTCTGGCTAGCAGCTCATTATTGTCAAAAGGCTTCGCAAGGTAATCATCTGCGCCTAATTGCAATAACTGCACTGTAGTTTCTTTGTCGGTTCTTGCCGTCAACACAATCACAGGGATATGCGAAGTGCTGCGGATCTCCGCAAGAACTTCCTCTCCTGTTTTTCCTGGCAACATTAGATCAAGCAAAATCAGAGCAAAACCACCCTGCTGCAAAGCTAGCAAAGCCTCTGTTCCAGAATAAGCAGGTACGGGATTATGGCCCTTTTGCTTTAGCAATTCGCAAAGCAAGTCACTAATATGACTGTCGTCTTCAACAACGAGCACTTTTCCTCTGTGCTCCACGAGCCTAGTTCCGCTTTCCAAAGAAACGCGCTGGTGAGGCCTGCTGGATGCGCTGGGTAAATTGTTCGCTGCCCCCAGTTCCAGGGGTATGCCCCTCTATAAGACATTCAAAATCTATCAGTCCCAGTGCAGGATCAGGGATCAGGCGGACCTCTTTGCCCGTGTCTGCTTTTATACCTGCTGTCAGGTTTACCCCTGCTGCAGTTACTATTTCATGGCTTTCCTCATTTAGGGCAAAAAGGAAGGATTGCTGCTTGCTGTGAGTTACGTAATTGCGTAAGCGTCGGTCAATCTCAATTTTACGCGTCAGGGGGGACAGACGACGTCCTTCACCTTCACAGTGAGGGCAAACCTCGCTGATCAATTGGAACAGACCATCTGAAGTATTCTTCCGAGTAATCTCTACAAGTCCCAAGCTGTCTAGTCCCACAAGTTTTGTGCGTGTACGGTCACGGGCCAGCAGTTCGCGCAGAGTTTCAAGCAGTCTTTCCTTGCTGTCGTTTTTCTCCATATCTATAAAGTCGATAATGATAATGCCGCCCAGATCACGCAGGCGCAACTGACGAATGGCCTCTCCTGCTGCCTCGAGGTTTGTTTTAAGCAGTGTTTCCTCTAGCGTGTTTCTACCAATATAGCTACCTGTATTTACATCAATTGTAATCAAGGCCTCAGTCTTATCAATTACGATTGAGCCCCCACTGGGCAAGGGCACCTCACGTTTTAGGGAAAGCGCAATGGCATCCTCTATCCCGTAGCGGTTAAAAAGCTGATCCCCCTTGCTGCGATACAGGTTAACGCGCTTTATAAGCTCTGGGGCAGACCGCTTCATAAAGCCAACGACCTTATCGTAAATCTGTTTATTATCGATAGTTAGGCTAGAGTATTCTGCAGAAAAAATATCACGCACGCAGCGCATCGCAAGGTCAATTTCCGTATATAAAATATCAGGAGCAATGACCTCATTACTTTGCCGCTTTACACGATTCCAGACGCGGGTAAGAAACTCAATGTCAGACAAAATATCCTCAGGGGTCGCATCTTTTGCAGCAGTACGTGCAATAGCGCCAACACCTTCAGGCAGATGCTCATTCATCATTTCGAGCAGATGCTCACGGTGCTGAGAACTAATCTTTTTCGATACAGCACGGCGCGAAGAAAAGGGCATCGACACCAAAAAGCGTCCAGGGATGGAAAGCTCCATCGTCACCCTGGCACCCTTTGTTCCCATGGCATCCTTAACCACTTGCACCATGACAGACTGGCCAACTTGTAGATAGCTCGAGATTTGACGCTTCCCCGTAATGGGCGCACCATCTATGCGCAGATCATCAACATAAAGATAGGCATTTTTCTCAAGTCCGATGTCGACAAAGGCTGCCTGCATACCAGGTAAAACGTCAGTAATCTTACCCAGGTAAATGTTGCCCACAACACTGCGCTTAGCACGCTCGATATAGAGCTCTACAAGCTGCTTGTTCTCGCATATTGCAACGCGAACTTCGCTGTGATCCTGCGAGATGAGCATCTCGCGCGTAATTGATGCTGCCACGTACCTGTGCTCCTTTTAAATGGCCCTCCCTAATAAGCAGCTAGTGCTTAGCAAGGAGTACTAGCTTAACTAAAGTGGCAGGCGCAGCGTGCCCTCATTGCCCTCTTCATCAAGAGCTTCGCAGAACAAGGCTGTGCGATCCATCCTAACTAAGCCTTCACCGATCTTTCCATCCTCTAGGCTAGGTAGACCTGCAGCTTGCAACAGATGAGAAAGTAAAGCATCAGGACGTAGTGAGCCCTGGTTGGAGATTCGCAGCATCAACGTCATCTGAACTGTTGACCCCTTTGTCACCACTGTGATGCCTTTCGGGACATGAGTGGCCGAATCATAAACTTTTGTCTTTCCTTTGTGCTCTACTTCCAGCGTGTCGCGCGCTTGCAGCGCCGTTAATCCCGCCTTCAAGGCCTGCTCTGTTACTAGCGCAGGCGCATTTTCTATTATAACGCAGAGTTCCTGCGCTACGATTGAAGCGTTAAGTGAAGGCTCTTTTGTGCCGACATAGCCAACATCAAGCACGGGCAGAAAGCCTGCCTCAACCTCCTGCAATTGGCAGAGTGCATCCACCGGCTTCACATAAGACGTCAGTACCAAATCGCAGTATTCACGTTCCCCAGACACGGCAACGCTTAGGGCAGGACCTGTGGACAGACGCATCTGAGGGTTAAAGCCCTGTGACACAGCATAGGGCAGACCACTGCGCCTAACCATACGGGACAGTGCCCGCTGAACTTCTAGGTGCGCAAGAAAACGTCCCCGTCCCTGCTTTGCATAAGCGATGCGCAAACGAAAGAGTGTAGGGCTTGTCATGCTACATCACTCTCTCTGTTATCTATCTGCTCTGACGAATTTCGTTTAGCTGCAACCAATTGAGGATCACTGGTCAAGTGACTAGCTAGACGAACGTCAACGTCTAGATTGTCGCAGGCATCACAGTTACTACAGGCATCTGTGGCACAATCTGGAGTAAACTGACCTGTTAGCGCTGCAGCAGCCTCTTCATGCAGCCAGTCCACACTCACTCCTGTTTGCAGATGATCCCAGGGTAGCGGTTTAACAGGGTCGGTAGTTGCGTTAATCAGGCTTTCAAGATTGATGCCTAGATTATCTGCAGCAATCTGCCAGTAGCTGAAGTCAAAGTTGTCAACATAGGCAATTTTACCCTGTGAACTACTCCATACCTCTTCGATAAGAGGGGCTAGACCTCTTCCACCACGGGCAATAAGGCCTTCGACGAAGCTGCCCTCTGCATCGTGCCAGCTTAGCTTAATCCCCTTGCGCGGAATCGAATCCTGCAGGATTTTCTGGCGCCTTAAGGTTTCCTCTGGAAGTAGCTGATGCTCCCACTGGAAGGGAGTATGCGCCTTAGGCACAAACGTAGAGACGCTTACTGATATCTGTATTCCGCCACGCTTACTAGGCTCAGCAGACTGGCGCGCGGTATGTAGCACCTTATTGACTAACTCACCAATAGCTGCAACGTCTTCATCAGTCTCTGTAGGCAGTCCAATCATGAAGTACAGCTTCATGCGGTGCCAGCCATTCTGGAAAGCATAGGCCACCGTATCAAGTAGCTGTTGCTCATCAACGCCTTTATTGATGACATCACGCAACCTTTGTGAACCTGCTTCTGGCGCAAAGGTAAGACTACTCTTTTTTGAAGAACCCGTTCCCTTGTCTGCCAATATACGCGCTAGATCAATACTGAAGTTATCAACACGCAAAGACGGTATGCTTACACTGACCCCTCTGCCTGCAAAGCGGCGCTTAAGCCTTTGGAGCACTTCCTCAATCAGGCTATAGTCAGTAGTTGAAAGCGAGGTTAAAGATACCTCGTTAAAACCTGTGCGCTCTATACCTGATATGGCTGCAGCGACAATGCTATCTGCGGAGCGTTCACGTACAGGACGATAGGTGATACCCGCCTGGCAGAAACGACAGCCGCGTGTACAGCCGCGCCTGACTTCTACTGTCAAGCGGTCATGAATGGGCTCTGCATAGGGCACCAGCAAACAGACTGGGGTAAAATCTGCAGAGTGAAAGTCCTGTGCGGCACGGCGCACTATAGGTCCCTGCTGTTTCCTTGCGTCGTAAAGTGCTGGCACGTATACCCCAGAGATTTGTGCCAAAGCTTCTAGTTGTCTTTGACGACCATTGAGGTTTTCCTGTTTCTTCATATCGCGAAGCGTAGTAAGGACATCGTGCAATGCTCCCCCATCTGCTTCGCCTAGGAAAACAGCATCCACAAAGGGTGCAAGGGGCTCCGGATTGTAAGAAGCAGGGCCGCCTACAATAACAAGGGGCATACCCTCTACACGGTCGGCTGCACGTAAGGGCAGCCCGCTCAAATCAAGAATCTCTAGCACTGCGGGGAAAATCAGTTCATAGGGAAGGGTAATCCCCAGGATATCAAGATCTTTTACTGCAACATATTCTTCCAGGGTAAATAGGGGAATTTGTGGCTGCTGGCCTCGCATCAGGATGCTTAAATCTTTGCCCGGCAAAAAGGTGCGTTGCGCCCTAACCCCCTCAAGCTGATTAACTTGATCATACAGAATATGCAAGGCCTGATTAGACTGACCTAACTCATAGCTTGCTGGGTAACACAGCCCCATATTTAGTTGCGCGCTAAGATGCTCTGGGACAGGCTGCACTGCACCATATTCGCCATTAATATAACGCGATGGACGTTCGACCTGAGCAAGTAGTGGTTCGATACGTGGCCACAACGAATCATATGCTTTGGCAGAGGACCGAGCAGGCGGTGCAGCCTGCTGTGTATCTTTATCTATATGTGCTTTGTTCATGTGTGCCTTATTCGTATGTGCTGTAGTAATGGGATTACTCCTCAGTTTTTGTGTCACTTACGTCCGTGTAGCCGATTCTACGATACCGTATGTCTGCAGCCTCTGCATCGACTGTAGCTGCTGGGTCTTGTGGGACTATAACCGCCGGTGTACCATCTGCCTGCTGATGTAGAGCCTGCTGATTCGCTGCTTTGCGGCGCGCTTTCCGTACCTTTTGAGCCTTAGATAGACGATTCTTTCTATGAGGCGACGAGCCCTTGCTTATATAACTGTCACGAATCTTTTGCAGGTTCAAGTGGAAAGGCACCATAATAACGACGATATCTTTATAATCACGCAGGGCACGGCTGATGAAGTAGCTTGTCTGGTTATGCAAAATGTTGTCGTAATAATGGTTAAACGTAAAGCGCGATGTGATGACGGCGATACTGCGTCCGCTGACTAACTTTGACTCTTCCTCATCTAAGAAATTCACAATGGGTGTTGTCAGGTCACGATAGGGGCTGTCCAAAATGATGAGTGGGATTTGCAAATCTAGATCTTGATGTTGCTGAATCAGGCGCTTTTCCTGGTCAAGGTCACGGGACACATGCAGTAGGCACGTGTTTTGCGTCATCTGATTAGCAAGGTTAATGTTTTTCAGTGTCGCACGAGTAATCGAACTAACAGGAATATAGCAATCAAGCATACCCTGCGTCACCTGCACGGGAATGTGCTTATCAAAGTCTCCCCGCGTAACGGCAAGACTTTGCTGAAATTCACTATAATGACGATGAACACGGTACATGGCATAACTAAAAAATGGAATTAGCAGGGCAAGTATCCAGGCACCCTGAGAAAACTTCGCCACAAACATGATGGCCAGTGCAATTCCTGTCATAACAGCACCAACAACATTAATTAGCATGCGCTTTTTCCAGTGGCGCTCTTTGTCACGCCACCACCGCACACACATACCCGTCTGACTAATGGTGAAAGACAGAAATACCCCGACAGCATACAGGGGGATCAGTGCATGCACACTTGCATTAAACGCAACGATTAATCCGCTTGCTGCAAAACCTAGAAAAATGATTCCGTTGGAAAGGGTGAGCTTCGCCCCGCGTTCCCCAAACTGATGGGGAGCATACCCATCCCGCGCAAGCGCTGCCAACAAATTGGGCAGATCCCCATAAGCAGAGTTCGCAGCAACAAAAAGAACAAGCGTTGTAGCTATTTGTAGAGCAAAAAAGAGGAGCGAGCCTGTTCCAAAAATTGCCTGTCCCATTTGTGCGATTACCGTAAGTGACCCTTGAGCCGGAACCCCTGTTGCAGGGTCAATAATGGGTACGACCTCAAGAATTCGAGCAAGGATTATAGCACCTACAAAAAGGAAGAAAACAATCCCTGCCAGCGAAAAAAGAACAATCTGGGCATTTTTTTGGCGCGGCTCACGAAGTTGAGCCATCGAATTATTGACAGCCTCGATACCTGTCAGTGTAATACTGCCTGCTGTAAAAGCACGCAACACTAAGAACACCATTGCTGCCGGAATAAGAGGATCCATCTGTGGCAAAGTGCTGGCATAGGGCAATGGCTGCAAAGTGCCTGTTGCAAATTGAAAAAGTCCCGTGATGATTAACGTTCCCATTAGGACAATAAAGATATAAGTTGGAACCCCAAAGATCCGCGAAGATTCCTGTGACCCACGCAAGTTAAGCAAGGTCACAAGAAATACACCTGCCACTGCAATCAGCACACCGTAAGGCGCAAACTGGGGGAACGCCGAAGTAAAAGCAGCTGTAGCTGCAGAAATACTTACTGCTACGGTAAGAATGTAGTCAACAATCAGCGCTGACGCAGCTGTTATTGCGGGTCTTTTGCCCAGCGTATCAGAAGCAACATGATAAGCCCCCGCACCACTGGGATAATGCTTGATGATTTGCGCATAGGAAAAAATGAGCACTACCAAAAGAATTACAATAGGCAATGCTATATTGGGCGCAAGTAGTACTGCAGCGAAACCAAGCACAGGTACTAGGACTAGCAGAATTTCTTCGATGGCATAGGCTACAGAAGAAACAGCATTGCCCGCAAATTGAGGAAGTCCCCAAAACCAGGAAAGTTTCGTACTTTCTATACCCGCACTATCAAGTGGCTTACCCAGCAAGCGATGCTTTAAACGTCTTATGATAGAAAGCTTACGCATAATGAAGTAATTGTAAGGTATGCCCCGCTAATTGGCGACAATATTGCTCATTGGTAATGGAAAGCATCCCTGAAGGGATTGCGCACTGCTGCATGAGCATGCTAGACTATACCTCGCTCAAAAATTGCGGGGTGGAGCAGTCTGGTAGCTCGTCGGGCTCATAACCCGAAGGTCGGTGGTTCAAATCCGCCCCCCGCGACCAAGTTATCGCAGGTCAGAGGCTTAAACCCTCTGACCTTTTCTTTTGAAAATTTCAAAAGAGTGGTGAATTGGTGGTGAATTTTTTCACAACAATTTGGTGAATGTGTTGAACCTTTGGCTCAATCAGGGAAGTCAGCACCGTTCCCCCGACCCCCACGTGTTCCGCCTATTAGCACAAGTGCTAATAGCGCGGTCAGATTTGCTGGAGTTCTCTAAGTGCTAGCCTTCACTCTCAAAAGCATTATCTACTTCGGCAAAACGAGATCTTGCTATATCGATTGATTGACGCAGCTTGGCTTCCAGCAGTTTAATATCAGGAAGCTTTGTGAGGTACTCAGCGACTCGGATGTTGCTGTCACCTAGTCCCATAAGTTCAATATGGTCGGTGCTCTTTCCAGAGCAGAGAATCAGGCCAATCGGCGGATTCTCATCCTCTACCATTTCGTGCTTTTCAAGCCAACGCAGATATAATTCCATTTGCCCTTTGTGGGCTGCTTCAAACTCGCCCAACTTTAGCTCAATGGCGACAAGGCAGTGCAGCCTCCTATGCATAAATAGTAAGTCGAGATAATAATCACGATCATCTATCATCATCCGCTTTTGACGAGCCAAGAACGCAAAATCAGACCCCAGCTCAATAATGAAATTCTGTAGCTCAACAAGAATTGCACTTTCTAAATCATTTTCACTATATGCGTCGTGGAGTCCCAAGTAGTCAAGCAGGTACGGATCACGAAACACCAAATCGGGAGTCATTTTTCCTTCGTCTCGCAGCAGCGCCAAATCGTTGGCGATAGTCTCCTCTGGCTTTTTGCTAATGGCAGTTCTTTCAAAAAGCATTGAATTGACACGATCCCGAAGCAACCTAGTATTCCATTGCTCACGCTTGGCTAGCTCTGTATAGAACTCTCTTTTCAGAGAATCATCTATATAGATTAATGTCCTAAGGTGCGTCCAGCTCAATTGTCTACTCAGTGCGTAGACAATTTTACTATCAGGATATATCTCAGCCAGCTTCATGCAGTGACGCAAATGCTTAACTCCCCATCCTTTTCCAAATTCTAGAGACAGCTCTTTCGACACTCCAGCAAGAACCTCTTTGCCATACTCAGCCCTTTCATTGGCAAGAACATCCTCATTGATGCGAGCACCAACGTGCCAATAAAGCGAGGTCATTTCAGCATTAACAGCAATTGCAGTCTTAGCCCGACTAACCTCAATCAGCCCCTGCAAATCTTTAAGCAATTTTCCATTAGCTAGTTCAGTCATTCTCATCTCCTCCAATTGTCTACGCAGTGCGTAGACAATTCAAAATTGCATGACTCAAGCACATTCATTCATTATGACAAGTTCTCCAAACATGGCAAGCGTTGCAATCTCTTACTGCACCCTAGATATGTGTCCAAGAATTGCAGTGCCCAGATTCGAAATTGCAGTAATCGCTGGCAAAGAGTCAAGGAGAGCCTTCACAACAACTTCTTTAGCAGAGCCTGATGAAAATTGGACTTCAATTTCATCGACAATTTCAAGCGCGTTTTGACATTCGACATCGCCAAGACCTGCTTCTTCCAATCCTTTCCTAAGTTCGCTCAAGAGAGAATCGATTCGAGAGTCACCCAAAGCAATATTAAGAGACTTATCAGTAGAATTTTGACTAATCCTTGCATTAGGTCCACTGATGTTATAAGTAATATTTTGCTGTGGTTGAAGTCCTTCTTGTGAGCCCATTCTCCTAACGATCAGCTCATAATGCGCAGGAATATCATAAAATTTTTCATAAAATATTGGATCTATTACTTCAAAAATTTCTTCACCGCCATTTGACATCTTCCGACGGATTAAGTCACCCGACAGAATTATTAACCCATCAACAAAATTTAGGTGAACTTTTCCTTGCTCTACCGCAGCTTTAATGCCAGTAAATGCACTCCCGTCCTGCTTTAAGATATCAATTCTGTCAGGCATTAAATTATCGAAAGTGAGCACAAAAACATCCTCTCTAACTACTCAATTGCGTATCAGTCCTAGCTGCTAAATTATATGCCATCCTCACTATTCAGTTCTTGACAAAATTTTTGTCAAACAGAAGTTACAGGCTTCCCTTTCCAAGGTTACAATCTGAGCAAAGCACCTGAAGGTTTTCAAGTATTGTCTCACCACCCTTTGACCATGGACGAATGTGATCAACATGCAATTCGGTATCAGGATTCTTTGCAGGACTTTTCCCGCAAAAGCAGCACTTAAAATTGTCACGCTGCATGACCCTAAATCTAAGCCTCAAATTTGGCTCGCGGGATGTCCGTCGAATGGGCTTACTCCTCGAACTTTTCCTTTTCTTCTTAGAAATTGGAGTGTTCTTTTCACCATCACCAGATTGATCTAGATAACCCCCTTGTGCATCGCTCCCATTTGCAAATTTCACAAATTCGACAAGCGCACTCCTCCAACCTCCAAAACGACGGATGAAGGTATTGAGCGAATAGTGGGAAAGGCCACCTCTAATATCTGTAGTCGTGGGCGCTCTACCCAAAGTTCTCCAGAGTCTCTCAATCTCTTCGAATAGCTCCTCCGTAGGTATCTGTTTGATATGCCCAGTTGGCTCAAGGTTTGCAAGTTGAAGGATGCTCTCCCAATCCTTAAATCTCTCAAGCAAGGTATTGCAACTATGCTTGCCGTACCTACGATAGTCAGAGGTAGTAACTGTTTTCGCATCAAGGCTTCTTGCAACTCCAACAACACTCTCTAGCAGTTCTTCGTCAGAATATTGTTGCGGCCTGATATCAGATGGAGCAACAATTAGATCTGCCTCTTTTAGGGCAGCTTCCCAATTCATAAATATTCGCCGATACGGAGACAAAGAGTACTTTCCATAAGACACGTAGATAGCCTGGGAGACATATTTTTTCTGAAACCTCAACAAGGTCTTCAATGAGGTCTTGCCTCGATAGATCTCTATGATAAGAATTAAGTCGAAAATCCAAATTTCATCCCTCGTTTCACTGTTAGCAAATTTAATTATACCAACGGGAAAAGACAGGAGAGGCAAGGGAATCTTTCTTCCCTCTTCAATGCTTTTTATTGCAACAACAAAAAGGGTATGGGGGGGCAGGATAAGAAACCCGCATACATTGTTCGGGCTATCAGGCAAGCCTGCTACCCGTTTGTGCAGCACAAAGTACGTATGCTGCACAAAATCACAATGTTTACACGCTCACAAAAAGAGCTAAAATGCGCATACATTCTAGCTCTTCTCAACTTGCTAATTGTTTACTTTGCAAACATTGCCTACATATAACGAGGATCATCAATTGTTTCTAGCGCTCGTGCGATGTCACCAATAGCTTTATCTTTTTGACTATCATTCCATCGCCAAGCTTTTGCAGGCTCTGGATTGATTATTGGTCGCTTTGGCTTCATCTCTGCCTGCTTGTCTGCATCTGCCTCTACTCCCCCAAGTCCTAAAGCATCTCCCACAAAAGTTTTAGATACTGGCAGTGAAGAACATGCATAAGCCTGTCCGTTTTTTATAACAAGATGCCCTATTTCATAGCCCCATTTTGCAAGGTCTGCAGCACGAAACAATTTTGATTCCTGATAGCTTACCGATTCAGTTGTTGAGCCGTTGTTTGCTCCTCGAGTATTTGACCGAGTTTTCAGCTCAACAGTATAGCTGCCCAATGTCTCTTCAAGATGCTTGGGTTCTTCTTTGTCTGATGCTGCCAAAAACAGTGTCGTGGCAAGATTGTTAAGGATCGCTGGAGCATCTTTTCCATATACCGCTTTAATCTGTGAGCGATCTTGTGCGGCAATAACTAGATGCATCCCCTGGCTTCTAATTACAGAAATATGTTTTGCAAGGTCGTCGATTTTTGGCATCTGAGGAAACTCTTCCAATATGAAAAATATAGGTGCTGGAAGAGTGCCATTGCAGCGACTTTCAGCAAGTCGCCTCAGTCCGTCTATCATTTGATTAACAAAGGCTGCAAGAAGGGCATCATAGGCTTTGCCAGATGAGTTAAAGCGAACATACACCATGCACTTCCCCTCAAGAAAGTCCTCAACAGAAATACCTGAATGTGCAAGCATTCCTGAAATACTAGGATCAGCATAAATGCTGAGTGCAGTATTTAGATTCATCTGAAAACCACCGTATGTTTCATCAGGAGCTTCTAGCAATGGCTTCAAAATGTGCTTTGCGTGCGACTTGAAAGACAACCTTTTGACGATATCGCATAAGTCCTCTTTTGAAAGTGCTGCAAGAGCGGCAACTGTGGAGAGGTTTTTCATGTCCTTTGGAATATCTTCACTCTCTACTACAAAGGCACATATTCCAGAAAAGAGAATGCGAGCAGCTTGTGTCCAGATAGGTGAACTTGCATTTGATTCAGGAATCAAATTGCTTGAAATGATGCGAATCTCACTTGCTAAATCTTGCCTCTCTCTACCATTAACTTCACGTGCGCAATCAAGGGCAGGTTGCAGCGGGTTCCACCCATCTGAAGTTCTGCTACTTGAAAAATCAATACACACTGTCTTAAATCCAGTATCTATTGCTTTCTGTCCGGTTACCGCAAAACATTCACCTTTTGGATCAAGAACAATACCAGACGTCTCTGACTCAATAAGTTGTGCGATAGTTGGGATAAGACAGCTTGTGGTCTTACCTGATCCTGTACCACCCAGTACAAGTGCGTGAATTATTTCGTCATAGAGAAGTTTGCTTCTATTCGCTCCAATGCCGCCGACTACCAGACCTACCTTTGGCTTTTTGCCCTTTTTCCAAACCTTGAAAGCTCGCTTAAGATCTCTAGGTCTTGAAAGTAGTCTGCTTGAGCCATGCAGCTTGCTTCTTGAAGGCTTTTCTCCTAGCCAGACCCCATTGTGAAATCCATCCATATATTGGCAAGTAAGGCTTACCGCAAGCCCTAGGACTAGAATAGCGAGAGCTGCAAAAAGTACTACTTCACTAGTTAGCGCAATATCTAGGGAAATGTAACCCATTAGTATTGCGATTTGTTCTTTTGTCCACTCAATCCAATGCGGTGCAAAGTAGCTTATGACAACTACACTGCCTGCAGCAATAGTTCCGAGCAGTACAAAGCACACTGTAAAGGACCGCATTGGATTGGGCGGCTTGTTGTATGATTTCAATTTCTTCATCTTACATTCCCTTCTTTGTCGCCTTCATAACGACGTTGTTAGTTAACGTTTGTAATGGCGGGAGAGACTTAGGAGTGCGCGTAAGAACTAAGTGGAGTGCTCTACTTAAAGTCTTGATGCTTGTCCTTTGCACAATGTCCCCTGCCTCATCGCCTACATCTTTCCTCGCACCCGAATTGACTGCTTGTTGAAAAGTCCTCTGTAATAAATGAGTGTTTACAGCAATCGCTTGACCAAGGGATGTCCTAAAGCCTGCCGCACGTGCAAAAGATGCTTTCACCGAAGGCAGTCTCTTTAAAGTGCTAATTGCTTCTGGCTTAGGCGTGCGACTTAATTTGCTTATTTCCCCAAAGCCTTTTCCAACAGCAAGCTGTTCGCTGGGCTTTAAGCAAGAGGTAATCTCCTCTTTTAGCGCTTGAATCTGCTTGCGCTCTTTTGGAAGCATCACTAGGCTATCTCCATCAGGTGTAAAGGTCATCTTCTTTGCAGGCATGAGCACTTCACCCTTTGTACGTGAGATAAGTGTATTTGCCATGCGAGTGTGAAGGTCACTTTCTGCAGCAAGTACGTAAGCATCACGCTTTACTCCACTAAGCGACTTTAGGCGAGCATGCTCTAAAACAGCAGCCTGATACTTCTCGCTAAGCTTTTGCAGCTCTGGGTCAACTTTTACAACATCAACAACTGCTCTATCAACAACATGTTTTGCCTCTGAGTTTCGCTTGCTGAGATTGCCATACTTAAGCGACCCCTCCTTGGGAAGCGCTTGTGCAATCTTTTCTTGCACCTGCTCACTAAAGGCATCTGTATTCTTTAGCGCAGCTATCAAATCATCACGCGCTTGTGATCTTGCAAGATTGTGCACTTGCTGATGAGGCTTGAGAGCCTGTGTAACAAAATTCTCACGAGCAACTACGAGCTGCTTCTTTGGAAGTAGCCTATTGAACTCTCCACTCTTGTCCCATGAAAACACGTGGACATGGATATTATTTTCTTGGTTTATGTGCAGAGCCGCGCACCATCTAACATTTTCAGGGGCAATCACATCAAGCTGTTCAATATGCTTATTCCAGCTAGAACGAAGTAGTCTCTCCCAATCTTGTTTTGTGCTGAGATTAAGAGCATGAGCATCTTCTCTTCTTACAGATACCACTGTTGTGATAATCGCCGAATCTGTTTGGGTAAGCTCTTTTTGAAGAGCTAGTCTTGAAGGTATACCATGCTGATCGAAAAGTGCATGTCCTGCATTAAGCTCTTTGACACTGCCAGGACGAAATTCAATATAGCCAAGTTTCGCCATGCGTTCGTTTTCTGCAGCAATGCGCAAATCATCTTCAGTTTTGAGCGTGACAGCACCTTGCCTGTTTGCAATATAGAGCAACCTACTGCTACCAATCGCAGAATGATTGGCAGCAGTACTTAACATCACCTGATGGTTCACAACCAGAGCAGAACCAGCCATAACTAGCCATCCTTAACATCTCTGTAAGAACGACCACTTTGAAGCTCGCCTGCCATCTGCGAATAATACCTCCAGAGTTCATACGGATCAGTTTCTTTCCACACAGGTACTACCGCACGTGCAAGGTCTGTTAGCATGACTGCGGAGTACAAGCTAGACTTTGTGCCCTTGCTGTTTACCTTGGCGATTCGCTCTTCAAGTTCATCGTTGCGAGATTGCATCTCTTCACGAAGAAGGTTAAACTCAACCTCCATAACGTCGCGAATAAGCGAACCTACAGGGGTTGCGAAAACATTAAGACTTTCGCAAGCAAGTCCTTGTTCTAGCAGATGGCGTATTGCGTCTGCTTCTTTCAGACCAGAGGCCACACGATAAGATTCAATCCGCTTATTAAGCAGCGGATCAAGCCTAATGCTTTTGATAATTTTCTTTTTTGACATGGCGCATCACCATGAACCGAAATGATGAATAGCAGGTCGATACATAACAGGTACTGATTGACCAGAACGACCATTGCGATTTTTCTCAATATGCAACAGCAGTGGACGCTTATCATGCTGCATAACTGCATCTTTTTCGCTTTTAACACAATCGAGATCTAGGCGAATAACAATATCGGCATCATGTCGCAAATGGCTTGAGCCTCTGACATCAGCATTCTTTGACACTGATGAAAGTGCGATAGTGGGAACACCTTCTACATGTGCAATTCTTGCCAATCTGCGACTAGTTACATCAATCGCATCCGTCGAGAGCAAAGAGGTTCCTTCGACGGGAACAATCTGTGCATAATCAACTAGTAACACAGGCGGTGACCCACTCTTCTCTGCCATGCTATTTGCCAGAGAGTGCAAATCTCCAGCAGTGTAATGCTTTGCGCCAACACTTGAAGACAGTGCGCCATCAAGAATATACAAATTGCTTGCAAGTTGACTAAAGACATTCTTTGTCAATCCAAGCAAATATCTTTTTTCTGGACTTAGATTAAGTTCATCAAAAAGTTCAGACTCATTCAAAGCGTGCTCTGGCTCAAGTGTGGCTGAAAGCGCTGACAGTAAGCGTCTAACAATCTGTGCTCGTCCAAGTTCATAACTGGCAAAGATTATCTGTCTGCTGGCAGCCAATTGAGATATAACGAAGATGAGCAGATCAGTTTTGCCCATTCCTGCTGCGCCATGCACCAAAAGAAACTCATCAGAAATGCCACCATTTAAGGCGTCGTCTAGCGATTGGATTCCTAGAGGAACCCTCAAAGGTGGCTTCGCAAGAAAATTATCAATGTCGGCAGCGATGTCGCTGCAATTTGACACAGTTGATGCTAAACTCATAAAGTATTCTCCTTTCAATTTGAGGCTGGATGGATACGCGAGCCGTTTTCTGTTGCAGCAGATGCGGCTCACTTATTTTGTGCTTCATTTTTCGATACCCCCTTCATTAAGAATTCCATAAATTTTTCAGTTCCTACTATCTTTCTGCGATTGATTGGCAATAAGCAACCACTATCTTTCATTAGCGCATAGGCTGTGGGTTTGCTAATTTCCAGTATCTGCATCACATCATCAACCTGCAGAAAAGGTTTATCCAGAATGTCTCGCTCCATTGAAATCACCACCTCCCATGCGAAGACTATCCCTAGTCACTTTCCCGAACAAAATTTATATAGTTTTGATCTGCATATTTATCTCCACCTAAAGAAATATCAAAGTATCCAGGCTCCAGAGAAGACTTCCATTTTTCAAAATCGTCGGGAAGCATCTGTCCAAGCTCACCAAGAGGCGGCTGCACCACTTGAGAAAGTATCTTTTTATATTGAGGGTAATCTTCAAGAATTAGACTATCAATTAATTCAGTGTCAAACCTATCAGAAGCATCTGCCGTAAAGAATACCCAATGAGGCCATTCACCCTTGCTATTGCGAATTTCCACAACAGTCGCGTACAGTGCATCACTCCAATTTTCAGAATTCAAAACACGCCAATCTGACGGGATGGTCACTTTTCCAGAAGCCAGTTGATACTCAACTTTAGCTGCAGCCTGCCTTTTCCAGAATTGATTTGAAGCGTCACCCTTTAAGTGACTGACAGACTGAGTTGATTTTTGCCATAAGAAATCTTTTCGATTAATTTCTTCGAGCGCAAATTTGAATTGTTCTCTAATGGTGGGATTATCCATCCAGGGCACGATTAGATCCAGCAATCCCATAAGTAGACGATAAGTCTGAGTGTATCCTGCGAAAAAGTCCCAGTTGCGCAATAAAAAATCAATGATTACGGTAGCTTCAATCGAGCACGAATTGTCAGCAAGTTGATTTGTCAACTCTTTCCCAAATTCAATTTCAGCAATTAAGGTTGCCGACTTAAATTCATCGCTGTACATAGTTCTTTCCAGATTAAGATTTTGCAGAATAACCTGAAGTGTTTCACGAAAGTGATAGATCGGATTCACCTTTAATTTCGGATCAACCGTCACAACAGATCCAAATTGTTCACACATTTGATAAGTAAACTCAACGAGAGGAAGTCCGTGTGTAACAGAGCCTCCCCAATCATACGAAGCATAGTTTGAGAAAATGTTTCGGGTCGCAGAAGTCACACTTGCGTCATTTAGATATACCCTTTGAAGAATTCTGCGAATCATAGGATCGCTCGGCAATAACTCTCTTTCAAGCATCGCCTCAACAATTGAAGATGGGGAGCGATTCAGCAGTTCAGCTCTATCTTGCAGTGCTGCATCAAGTATCAGGCGAGCTTCTTCGCTCGAAAAGATAAACGTTTTTTTGGGCTTTATCATCGCATTCTCCTGCTCAAAATTGTGGTCTACCAATAAGCATCTTTTTTGGTATACCAATAGTCTACCATATCAGAATACTGATACGCAACCTACTTCTTCGAGCATAGAATTTATTTATTACGCAAAATATTATCAATCGTTTCAGCTGCAGCAATATCGTTTGCACCCACAGCATGAGCGTAAGTTCCCAAGGTAAGGGAGGGCTGAGAATGTCCCATTCTATCTTGAACAGTTCTTAAATCTGTCTGATGGGCAATAAGTAAGGTCACTTGGGTGTGGCGCAATTCGTGAATAGTGAGTCCTTCATACCCCTTTCCTCGGTGATAGATTTTCCCACCCTGCTCAAACTCTTTAATATCTTTTGTGAATCGACCAAAGTCATTATCCGCTGACCAATTGCGAAACCAGCGCGAAAAGTTATCAGGATCAATAAAGTCACCTAGGTCATTATTGACAACTGGAGTTTTCTCAGTTTGTTCAATACCAAGAAATCCAAAAAGTTCCGCCTGCTGCTGTTTCCACCTGCAAAGCAAGTCAGCCATATCTTGACTGTAGCTAAGCCATCGCTGGCTTTTCTTACTTTTTGGTGGGCGTAATTTCTTATCAGAGGCATACTGCTTGGCAACAAAAAGGCTGTTATTTTTTAGATCAACGTACTCCCATGTCAACCCAAGAACTTCGCCTCGTCTCATTCCAGTACGAATAAGCAGGTACAAGGCGATAATGCTGCCTGTCAAATCACTGCCTTCAAGAGCACTGAAAAAGCGAGCAGCTTCTTCTACAGATAAGCTCTTGCGCTCTGCTGACTTAGGTCGTGGAAAAGAAACAAGCTCAAAAGGATTCCTCATGATTATCTCATCAATAGTTGCGACTTGAAGTATTTGCCTCGCCTTAACATGTGCCTTATGGAGGGCATTCTCAGACATGATTTTATCTCTTCGAGCCTTCGCATATATATCTCTAATTTTGGCGGGAGTCAACTCTTGCAATTCAATGCGAGGAAAAAGTTTTTCAATGCGCTCAATGTCTAACCTCTCACTACGATAAGAAAGTGGTGATCCCATCGTACCTTCTCGCAATTCATGAAAGCGTCTTGCATACTCCGCAAACGAAATGCCTTTTGCTTCAATTGGCGACTTACCCTCAAGTTCCAATCGGTACTCTTCAAGTGCTTTTCGAGCATCAGCCTTTGTCCCATGTACCGTTTTGCGCGGAGCTCGCTTATAGCGTCCCTTTTCATCCCTTTCACCAAGATAATGCGTGATGAGCCACACATTGGATTTGATCTTACCCTTAGCGTCTTTCTTTCGCTCTATGACTCCAGCACCTTTAATTTTTATCATTACTTTAACCTCTTTATTCCTCTTGCTAGCACCTGTCAGTCCCTTAAAGGGACTGACAGGTGCTAGCAAGTAATCAATTTGTACCACAATTCTAACAAAAAATTCACCACTTTTAAGAAAGTAGGTGGTGAATTGGTGGTGAAACTTATAATCAGATGTGCTAACTTGAAAGAAAACTATACCATTTACCTGCTATTATGCTATACTCTATTAAACTTGATTTATCTGGACTCATTAAAATACTGCGGGCTCATAACCCGAAGGTCGTTGGTTCAAATCCGGCCCCCGCGACCAACAAAACAAAAGAGGCTGCATTTTTTGATGCAGCCTCTTTTTCAATTAATCCTTCAAATCAACAAGTCTAATTTTTTGGCTTATAGGACAAAATGTGTGTCTGAGCACTACATCCACTCAAGCCTCTCTGGTCCTGAAAGATGCAAATCTTCCCATACAATTCCCACACCCATACCAGGCAGTGATTCTCTCCA
>Ga0123355_10001123_pt1 | contig 37043 bp, 29 predicted proteins | sample TergutEmb28metaG_3_FD_89872 | JGI IMG/M metagenome (GOLD analysis project Ga0123355, IMG submission 89872) | Embiratermes neotenicus P1 segment gut microbial communities from Petit-Saut dam, French Guiana - Emb289 P1 | ecosystem: Host-associated > Arthropoda: Insects > Digestive system > Gut ...
CACAGTCATGTGGGTTTTCACAAATACGTTCCTGGAGTAGTCAAGATAAAGTCGAAGCCATACCAATGTGGTATTCACTACAGTATTGTATGTGTCCTGCAAAAATATGGGTTGAGTGGTGTAATGAAGTTGTAGACGGTTATTATGTTGTAAAAAAACTTAATCCATCTGAGAAATAATTTTCATCAATAAGCATTAATAGCGTTATTTCCACCCTTCACAGCATACATCCTAGTATTTAACCGTGGCGGAAACCCTGACTATTTTATGCTTTCGTTTTATGAGTATGAGTATCAAAATAGTGAGTTTGTCTTGATTTCTCATGAACGTATGTATATATAAGGTGTGAAAATATATGAACTTAATAGTTGCAGTTTCAGAAAATTGGGGAATTGGCTGTGATGGTAAGTTGCTTTTCCGTATAGAGGAAGACCAACAATACTTTAAGGCTAAAACCATTGGTAAAGTAGTTATTATGGGGCATACAACATACAAGTCTTTGCCTGCTTCACGTCGTCCATTGCCAAACCGTACAAACATTGTACTTTCGCGGGATAAGAATTTGCTGATTCCAGATGTGATTACATGCTCTTCTCTTGAGGAACTTGATACTATATTAGAATCATATAAATCGGAAGATGTTTTTGTAATTGGTGGAGAAGAAATATACAAGCAATTGTTAGATCGTTGCACTGTAGCATATGTGACAAAAATATATGCAGAGCTTCCTGCGGATAAATTTTTTCCAAATTTAGATGAATTACCAGAGTGGGTACTTGCAGAAGAATCGGAAACAAAGTATCATAACTCCATAGCATACAGCTTCTTTGTATATGTCAAGGAGAATTAATGAAAGTTTTTGATTTTGGTATTTATATACTGATTTTTTATGTAGTTATAGTGACAATCGCAACAATTGGGCTGGTGTTGTTTGTTCCTGTACAGGGTTTCTATATTATATTAGGATTTATGATTACAAGCGGTGTCGTATTTTTTCACTATAAAAATAACATTAAAAATACGGCATGGCTTGTAATCGTTTTATTATTAACAATAACTGTATGCACAGTCATATCTGTTATTTTTTTTGACACTTCATGGGATGGAAACACATACAGAAAAACTTCTGTATATTTGCTAGTTTCAGGATGGAATCCCATTTATGAAACATTTGCAGAGGCAGCATATAGGGCTGGCACTTTGCTACAAACAAATTTTCACTTTTGGTATGACACCTATCCTAGAGGAGATTTTTTGTTTGCGGCTTCTTTTTATGCTCTTTTGGGAAATATAGAGGCAGGAAAGGTTTTTAACCCACTGTTTATGATTGCTTTGGCATGTATAGCATATACACTTTTAAACGACTTATTTGAACTCAGCAGAAAACAGGGAATTATATGTGCTTTAGTGTTGACCATAAATCCAATCTCATTGGCGCAAATGACTACATTTTATAATGATATTGCATTAGGTAATATGATTTTTATTTTTGTTTTAGCATTATTATACCTTGTTATTAAACCTGATGGGGAATACTGTAGGCGTTGTTATGTTTTGATATTTTTAACACTTACTATTGGTTTCAATTTAAAACTTTCCGCACCATTGTTTTTTGCAATCTTTATGGTGCCATTTTATGTATACAAAATAATTATATTTTGGATGGAGCGTAAGGCGAAACAAGCGATTAAACTCACAGGATATTTTATCTTCTGTGTTAGCTATGCTTTTGGTTTTTTTACTTCATATGTGACTAATATAATCCGTTTTGGAAATCCTATTTATGGTATGTTTGATGAAAACATGACCACTGTTTTTAATGAAAATATTCCTATCGCATTACGAGAACTTCCATTATGGCAACAATTTTTGCGTTCACTGTTTGCCCCAGTGGGTCAGATGAATTCTGGTAATACTATAAAAATCCCATTTAGCATTTCTTTTGCAAACAGGGAGCATGAGTTTATGTTTGCGCCCAGCCCTGATATTCGTATTGCTGGCTGGGGTGTGCTTTTTAGTGGAATTTTTATTATTTCCCTTGTGATAATAGGGGTTTACTTGTTTAAATATCGTAAAAATAAATATACTTGGATAGTTGTGTCCCTATTATTTTTATTGCTTGTGCCTATCATATTTGTACCATATCTTTTTTGGGCAAGATATTATCCACATTTGTTTATTCTTCCTGTAATCGCTTTGATTATTCTGTTTAAATGTATGCAAAACAAAATAATTTCCTTGTTGGTTGTTCTGTTGCTCTTAAATTCCATTCCTCAAATGGTTTCAACCGTTATCATCAGGCTAGGGCAATCTGTTCAAATTCGCCGAGAATTCCGCGAATTTAATGAGCGAGCAGAGGGACGAACGGCTTTAGTGCAAACGGTTCAATTTAATGATTTTTTTAATGGGGTTTTTATTAATATGCGTGATGCTGGTATTGATAATTTTATTTTCTATTATTATGACTTTCCATATGAGTTTGAGGGAACACTATTTGTGGGTTTTGCTACGCTGGGATATGTATTTTTGCCTAACTAAAAAGTTCTGCAAATATCTACAATTTTTCTTGCAATCGAATCTAAGGGTAACTGAAATTCTACTGCCCCTTGATTATAAGCTACTTTGGGCATACCATATACAACAGAACTTGCTTCATCTTGCCCAATGGTTCTTGCACCATTATCTCTCATTAATTTAAGCCCTGCAGCACCATCATGACCAATACCCGTTAAAATAACACCTAAAGTATTATTTGGCATGATAGTAGCGATAGATTCAAATAAAACGTCTGCCGAAGGGATTACATAATTGACTCTTTCCCCTACAAAACAATTAACTGATAACTTACCAAAATTATTAACCAACTGCATATGTTTCCCACCAGGAGCAACCAATATATTCCCATTTTGAAGAATATCACCTGTTTTAGCTTCTGCAACAGAACCTGCATACATCATATTTAACCTAAGGGCAAAAACATTTGTAAGAGGGGCAGGCATGTGAATAAGAAAGAGTGTTGGAGGTATGTTTGCGGGGAGAGATGAAGCAATTTGTTCCAATGCTTCAACGCCCCCTGTGGATGCGGCAATTGCAATTAGTTTAATCATTATGCCTATCACGCCTTTCAAAATTCAAAATTCTTTCGAGCGTTCACTAGTATAATATATTATAACATGGTTTGAAAAGTTTGATAGGTATTAAGACTGTTAGATGAATATGTTTGACAACATACCCTAATATGAGGCATTTGCATGAATATAAAATTACTTGTATAATAGGGCGTGTTTTGTTGTATAAACATGCATATGGGAAAATAAGGGAGTTTTTGCAAATGAAGCGTATTATTTTATTGCTTGTTTTATTTTTGGCATTATCATCGCGATTACATATACTGAATGCGGACATTATCCCTCTTAATGTGATTGAAGAAGATTATTATGATTATGTTGAATTACCCCCTCCAGGCAGTGTCATGACTCTGGCTGCACACAATCATGACATATCTGCTGTGCCAATTTTTGCCATGCAACATCCTCAAACAACGATTACGCAAATTTTGACCCCAAATGAAACAAACTCCGCAACTTATGTAATTATGGCATCGTCGTTTATTTCAGAAGTTTCACATTTTTTATTTCAAAATAATAGGTTGGTTGTGGATATTTTTAATGCTGTTATTGCTGTGGAAGAAATAGAGAGCCTATTTGTTGATGATTTGCTAATTGATGGTATTAGTGTAATTTCATATGAGCCTGATATTACACGAGTAGTTTTTGATTTGGCGGATCATATGGGATTGGAATATAGTATCACTCTTTCGGCGGACAGAATGCGTTTAATTGTATCATTCGCATCAAATACAATTACTCGTATTGTTACTGATATAGGGCAAGATTGGGATTCAATGACAATCCAAGGGACTATAATGCAAGAGATAAATATTTGCAACGAAGGATTTCCATATTATTTGACTGTCAATTTGGATAATACAGCAATGGTTGCTGGAAATGGTATATTTCTTGGAGGAAATTTTGGTGCAAGATATGTAACAGGGCAACGGGAAGACGGCACGGCATATATTAATATTTTCCTAGGGCAGAGATTGCCTGATTACAGCATTGTGCATGGGACAAGTTATGCTGTGCTGACACTTTATCAGGCTATCCCTCCGTTTGAGCCAATTATTGTTGTAATTGACCCAGGGCATGGGGGTGAAGATCCTGGAGCAATGCATTTTGGTATGCTTGAAAAGCATTTAGTATTTGATATTTCAATGAAATTAATGCAATTGCTGAATAACAATCCACTTGTTAGGGTGTATTCAACGCGTTATGGTGATTACAATCTATCAAGAGAAAGACGGGCAGAAATTGCAAACAGCATTGGCGCAGATATATTTATATCCATCCACGTCAATGCTGCTCATAATCGAAATGCACATGGTATTGAAACTTGGTATACAATTGGTGAATTGGAGCTTGAAGGAACTCATAATTTGAATAGTCGGCAACTTGCCACAACTATGCAACGAAATTTGATTAGATTTACTGGAGCAAATGACCGTGGAGTTCGTGTTAGGGATAGTATGGTGGTAAATCGTGATTCAAAAATGCCGTCTGCTTTGGTTGAACTGGGTTTTTTAAGCAATCGTTATGACGCGGAACTTCTCAGAAATGTTGAGTATCAACGGCTATTGGCAGAGGCACTCTATAATGGTATTATTGAGGTGTTAATGACATACTTCCTTTAAATAGGGCTTCGACCCCAATTGTTACAGCAATAAGTTATGCAATAATATTAGGATATTCAGTTTTGTTGGAGTAATACGGGCAACCTGTTTCTGCATTAGTTGAATAGGTTGCTTGTGTATATGATGGCACTTGGCTTAAAGTACATTTTCCGTCATACTGGTGAAAGCATTTGTTTGTACAATTAATATCCATTTTAAACCTCCAAGATTATACATCTATGCAGTGTTACTATATATAAGAACTGCACAGTTTTATTATATCCGCTTTTTTTCCTAATATTTTCGCTTGCGAAAGATAGAAATAAATTATATAATGTGTCTACAGAGCCTGGAATGCTCGATACCCTATTATTTTGAACCTACAGATGCAAAACGGGAGTCCTATTATTGCAAGCTAAACGTTGTGCCGTGTAATGTGAGCGGAAAGCGGGCGGCCTTGTTGCGGACACCCACCTAGCCTTAGGCTAGGTGTCAAAATATAGGAACGGCATTCTGGGTTTTCTTTATTTGCTGGAAACCGAGTCCAACCGCCGCCATTGTATCAAGAGAGGGACATGCCATGCAAAGTCATAGAACAGATATTGAGCTACTAGCTGCTGCAAAATTGGAAATACCCCAAGGGGATGATACTGCTTTTGAGCAGATTTTATATAGATATGAACGGTTGATTTACCATATAACGCGTCGTTATTTTCCTGACGCAGAGGATGCACTTGATGCATGTCAAGAAGTGGCAATAAAAATTTATAATGGTTTACAAAGTGTTACATTATCAGAAGATGGCAATTTAAAAGCATGGATATGTACTGTAACCTCTCGCATGTGCTTAGATGGTGTGCGCAAACGTCGAGTTGTTACAACGGAACTTGATGAAACTATTAAAACCTCAACCACCCCCTCTGCGGAAGAGAGCGTATTCGCAAATGAACGTGTGCATGAAATTACACAAGCAATAAATAAACTTCCTAATGACCATCGTATAATAATTATTCTTCGTGATATGCAAGGGCTTAGTTATGATGAATTAGCAAATGCATTGGGGATTACTATTGGTACTATTAAATCCAGATTATCAAGGGCGCGTGCAGGATTAAAGAAATTATTGGGATAACTCAAGTTACTGTTTTATTTTTTCTATCAAACAACATTAACAAAAATGCCAGCAATGCAAATGTACCCAACAAAATCCCAAGCCATACAAATACCATAACCCAGCCCACAGAAGTAGGGTCCATAAAGAAATAGGGATACCAGTTAATTCTCCCACCAATAGAAACAAAGATGACCCAGTATACAAAAGGAAAGACCATAGATATTAAAATATGCCTAGGCGAATAGTACCCTTTTTCTTCAAACACAAAATAGTTAATAATCGCCAACAATGTAGAAAGAGCATGTGTGACAAAATTTACAAAGCCAATATAAAACATGGGTGCAGATGTAAAAGGTACAAGCACAAAATTGTAAACTAACCCCGTAACAGTTATGGCAACTAACACGCTGCTGGATATATAGTGGCGTATTTTTTTATCATTTCCTAGCAAAGCCATTAAAACAAAACATACAGCCATAAGAATGTTGCTTTGATAGGTGAATGTGCGCAAAGGGGTAAACTCCATACGCCCATCCCGAAACATCCCAAATAAAACTGCAAAACCTACAATGCCTGCGCTAAGAAATAAATACAGCTTGTGAATAGTGGATTTCGTAAACATCTTCAAATCATCTCCTTGTAAATTTAGGCATGTTTAAGGAACTATATCACATCAATAAAAAAAAAGAAAGCGTGTACACACGCCCAGTTGAATTTTGACAAATAACATGTTAATGTAGTATAGTAATAGAGGGTAAATGAATATTAATACAGAGTCTTGTTTCAAGTATGTAAGTAAAATCTAAAATCAAAAAAAAACCACGGAATCGTGAAGGTCGCCACCTCCACGACGCTCGTAGGGATTGATACCCATCACCTACAAACACAGGAATTCACCTGCTACCGCAGTAAATGATATTATACACTATTTTTGTGTACCCTTCAAGGAGATGGGTGCATTGTATAACATTGCATTTGTGTAGCGGTTGTATGAGTTTTTTTGTGTATCGCCTAAATTTGTTATTACATAATTTATGGCGCGTAGGTGATGATGGTTTGGCATTTTGTTTATTTTATGCCAGCACCATCTTCCTACGCGCCCCCCCTCGCTGACACGAAGCACATTAGTGCGAAGTGGAAGTGCTATATGTTCATTTACCTTTATAACAAAACAACAAAGAAGGAGAAAGAAATGCTAGAATTAATAAAACAAAAGTCAAAACATCACGAGCAACATGACGAAGCGTTCTTTGATTTTAACCCAATAGATGATATTAAGGGGCTACCCATTATGTCTGATTGTTTCCCTCCATTGCAGGATAAAACACTCGACCTCATTGAAAAACATCTAGCGGATTTAAGAAATGAACGTGATGAAAAAAAATAACAAGAAAATAACAAGCACACAAAAGGGACTATCTTTTTATAAGATAGTCCCTTTTATTCTTTGCTAGGAAATTGCTCTCGCAATTTCCGTCGCCAATGGGGCGCTGCCCCAAGCCCCGCCACTACAGCGCGAATGAATCGCGCTTCCGTTTCCTTCGGAAAGTGGCGTAGCCACTTTTTTATAGGAAATTGCTCTCGCAATTTTTGTCACCAATGGGGCGCTTACCCACGGTTTTAATTATCCTCTATTTTGCGGCTACTTTGTCTTTGTGCCATTACTAAGTCGAAATAAATACCTTTCTTGCGTAACAATTCGGAATGCGTGCCAACTTCTGCAACACCTTTGTTGTCTAGGACAACAAGCCTGTCGGCATTACGCAAAGTTGAAAGCCTGTGCGCTATGGCAATAGTGGTTCGCCCTTTTGTTATGCGGTTGAGGCTTTCTTGGATGATAGATTCGGTTTCTACATCAAGGGATGATGTGGCTTCGTCAAGAATTAAAATTTCAGGGTTTTTGATTATTGCGCGGGCAATAGAAAGCCTTTGACGTTCCCCGCCAGAAAGGCTGAACCCACCCTCACCAATTAAAGTATTGTAACCATCTGGGGTTTGGGTGATAAAATCATGCGCATTTGCGGCTTTTGCGGCGGCGATAACTTCTTCGTAGGTTGCGCCATATTTTCCATATGCAATATTATCAAAAAATGTTCCCGCAAATAGGAAATTATCCTGAAACACAACGCCCATGTTTTCATGTAAATGCTCTGTTGACATGTGACGTAAATCGGTATTATTGATTTTAACTGTACCTGTATTGGGGTCATATAGGCGCATAATAAGATTTATTAAAGTGGACTTACCAACGCCTGATTTACCAACTAAGCCAATCATTTCGCCTGGGTTAATTTCAAGGCTAACACCTTTTAGCACAGGCTCATAAGATTTATAACCAAAATAGACATTGTTGATAATTACATTGCCTGCAATTGGTACATTTTGGGGTTCTTTAATTTCTGTAATTTCTGATTCTTCGTCTAGGATTTCAAAGATTTTAACCATACTGGTTGTGGTGTTAGCAAGCCAACGAGGAACATTTACCAACCAGCGAAGTGGGTTGTAAATAGCCCACAAGAACATGGTAAATTGAATTAGTTCACCAACACTTAGTGTGCCATTAAGTACCATCCATCCGCCTACAAACAGTATCAAAAATTCACCCATACCAACAATGAAACTAAGAGGCTGGAACATAATGCCCCAATACACTTCATTTTCAGAGGATATTTGTGCTAGTTCTTTATTAGCCTTGGCGAATCTATCAATTTCACGTTTTTCGTTACCAAAGGATTTAACAGTGCGGATACCTTTGATAATATCATGCAAAATAGAATTTGTGCGTGAACCCTTGCGCCATTGTCTTTCAAATCGCGCACGAATAAATGATAGTGAAGCGTGCATTAACACCATTACAAGAGGCACAGGGATGAATACCAACAATGCCAAACGCCAATTAGTAAAAAACAAAATAGTTATTGCGACGGTGAAAAGCAGAATCATTTCCATTACCCAACGCCCAAGGTCTGTGATAAATTCACTTACAACCCCTGAATCATCCATAATTCGACGTATTAAATCACCAGGGGTGCGCTTTGCAAACAGTGTCATAGAGTGGCTTTGCAATTTGGAGTAAGCCGCTACACGCAAATCATTTGACACTTGAAATGTAGCCTTGTTAAACATCCGCCCTGCAAATATAGTAACAACTTCTGCAATTGCTCGTGTTAATAACATCCCTCCAGCAACCAAAAGAATTTGTCCCCATGTGCCTATTTGCGGCTCAAGGTGATTATCAATCAGATATCTTGTAAATAATGGTGCCATCAAGAGTCCAACTAATGTAAGAGCGTTTAAAATTTGTGATATGGTGACGCGCCCTTTATAGGGCTTTAAAAAGCCAAGCGCCCGCTTCATTACGCTAAATTTATTATAGCAGAACACACACACCGAAATATCTGTCACCAAAGGGCGGCCACATTTTTCGCAATCGTGTTTTTCGGCAACTTCTGGTATAAAAAGTGTGCCTGTGGCTTTATAGTAATCTACTATTTTGCAAAATTCACCAGCAGGCTTTAATCCACTCATTGTAAAACGGCATAAAACACGGTCTTGGGTATTTTCGTCCTCAAATTCTGCATACAGTAGCCCACAACCAACACCTGGCATTACAATAGTTTCTTTCATATCGCTGGCATTAAGGCGAAACCTTACCCAGCCCGCCTCTTCTGCACGAATCATGCCGTTTTCATCAATAATTAGCTTACCCGTAACGGGGTTCATATCAAGCCCTAAGTCATACTCAAAAATGTACTCTTTTATTTCATTCTCCATATTTTCCATAAAAGTTACCCCTTAGAATAAGTATGCGTCCAGTTTACGCATACTCTGACGGTTCATTCTTGTTAAGTCTGATATAAAATAACGATTTCCGTCTACGTCAAAAATAATTACACTGTTATGTGAAAGCATTCTTATGTTGCGGCTTACATCTTTGATAGCACAATTTTTCACATACTCTTTGCCTTGTTTATTTTTTAGCCGCAACTCCATATAGGCATATCCTAATTTATCTTGAATTGAAATTACATCCAAGACCTCTGGTGAGTAGTAACGATTATCAAGCTCTGTAATAACTACCTTGCGTTGCTGTTCTGGTAAATCATCAACCGCTTTTAGTATGCCAATTTCCTTGTTTTTTACATCTGCCACAGAAATATAATTTAGTGGTTGCTGAATTGGCATTATACGCCTAAGTACAACATGCTTGTAATCTTCACCTTTGTATTTTAAACCAACAAAACCACCTTCCGTTGAATAAAATTCTGTTTGTGAAAGGTCAAATATACCCAAATCCATAATTAATGATTCCATAATTTTTACCCCTAATCTCATGCCATTTGCTAGAGCAAAATTCTTTTACCATTCTGCACATCTTTCATTCTAACATCAATTTTATCTTTATTCCAGTGCAGTTTTTAGTTATAATTGTATTTTAGCAATATAGATAAATAATAGATGAGGTATTTGATTTGGAAAATATAATAATTGTTGCATTAAAAGCAATCATCGTTTTTGATGATAAAATATTAATAATTCAACGTTCCGCTGATGATATGGTTGCCGCTTCAACTTGGGAATTTGTAGGTGGTAAATTGGAGTTTGGCGAAGAATTAGATACGGCGTTAAAACGTGAAATTAAAGAAGAAGTTGGGCTTGATGTTTCCATTGAGGAATTGTTATATGCCACAACATTCAAAACACATGAGCATAGGCAACTGGTGCTATTAACTTACCTCTGTACTGCTGAAAGTGCAAAGGTGAAACTTTCAACAGAACATCAGAATTTCCTATGGGCAAATAAATCGCAAATGTTGGAAATGTTGCATGAACCAATCATTACCGATTTGGACAAAAATGATATATGGAGGTTCATATAATGTGATATACTGTATATATACCATATATTAACTAATGAGAGGAATTTATTAGATGAAACAAGGCGATAAAATACGAATCAAGGGCGCAAGGGGTAATAATCTTAAAAATGTAGATTTGGAAATCCCGCGTAATCAAATGGTGGTGTTTACTGGATTAAGTGGCTCTGGGAAAACATCACTTGCATTTGATACGATTTATGCGGAAGGGCAACGAAGATATGTAGAATCATTATCATCATATGCGCGTCAATTTCTTGGGCAAATGGAAAAACCAGATGTTGACTTTATCGAAGGTTTAAGCCCTGCTATTTCCATAGACCAAAAAACAACCAACCACAACCCACGTTCTACAGTGGGTACAGTAACAGAAATTTATGACTACTTGCGTTTGTTGTATGCACGTGTGGGAATTCCACACTGTCCCAAATGCGGTAAAGTTATAGAGAAGCAAACAATTGACCAAATTGTAGACCAAATTTTATTGCAACCAGAAGGCACACGCTTACAGGTTCTTGCTCCTGTGGTGAGGGCGCGTAAAGGGGAACATATAAAACTTTTGGAGGATGCAAGAAAAAACGGCTATGTACGGGCGCGAATTGATGGAGAAGTTTATGACTTGGGTGAATCAATTTCTTTAGAGAAGAACAAAAAGCATACTATTGAAATTTTGATTGATAGATTGGTTGTGCGTGAAGGCATACAAAAACGACTTTCTGAGTCTCTAGAATCTGCAATGGCACTCACCAATAATTTGGTGGTAGTTAATGTAGAAGCCAAATTGGAGGATAAAAGTAATAACATTAATAAAGAAGAGACCATGTCTCTTCCCGAAGGAAGTGTAGCTGGGGTTTCCCCGACGGAACGGCGGGGTCAGAGTCCCATTAGTAATGATATTTTATTCAGTCAAAATTTTTCTTGCGTAGACTGTGGGATTAACATTTCTGAAGTTGAACCACGTATGTTTTCATTTAATAACCCTTCTGGAGCATGTCCAGATTGCGCTGGGTTGGGCATGAAATTAATATTTGACCCTGAAATTGTAGTGCCAAACCCTAATTTAACTTTATCACAGGGGGCAATTGCCGCACCTGGATGGAACGCAATACGCACAGACAGCAGTATGGGACATGCTATATTTGAAGCATTAAGCGTAGAATATGATTTTAGCCTAGATACATCATATAAAGACCTTCCTGCCAATATCAAAGAGTTATTGATGAATGGTTCAAACAAGCGTTTGGAAATTACCTACTCTGGGTCTGATGGAAAAAGGCGCACATATCCTTATACATTTGAAGGAATAGTGAACAATCTTTGGCGACGTTACAAGGAAACATCATCTTATTCTGTGCGTCAAGAGTACGAAGCACTTATGACAAGTATCAAATGCCCTACTTGTGACGGACGAAGATTAAAACCTGAAGTCTTGGCTGTTACAATCGGCAATCAATCAATTTCTCATGTAACAGACATGACAATAAGTAATGTTAGGGATTTTTTTGCTAGCATTGAGTTCTCACCGTCACAGTTGATTATTGCTAATCCTATATTAAAGGAAATTCACGCACGGACAGGCTTTCTTGTGGATGTAGGGTTAAATTACCTTACACTGTCAAGGGCGGCGGGAACACTTTCGGGGGGAGAAGCTCAACGGATTCGATTGGCAACACAAATAGGCTCTGGGTTGGTTGGAGTTGTATATATTCTTGATGAACCTAGTATTGGTTTGCATCAGCGCGATAATGATAGACTAATAAAAACTCTTCGCCATTTAACAGACATTGGCAACACTTTAATCGTAGTAGAGCATGACACAGATACTATGCTTGCTTCGGAATACATTGTTGATATTGGTCCTGGTGCTGGTGCAAATGGTGGAGAAGTTGTATTTTCAGGGCTTGTAAAGGATATTGTTAATTGCGAAGAATCAATTACAGGGCAATATTTAAGCGGAAAATTAGCCATTGAAACACCTAAAACACGACGCAAACCCAATGGGAAAATTTTAAAAATTATTGGAGCAACTGAAAATAATCTTAAAGATGTTGATGTAGAATTTCCGTTAGGGCTGTTTACTTGCATAACGGGAGTGAGTGGTTCAGGCAAATCTTCTCTTATTAATCAAATACTTTATAAACGTTTAGCACGAGATTTAAACCGCGCGCGAATTAAACCAGGCAAGCACACAGATGTTACAGGGTTAGAAAACCTTGATAAAATAATTAATATTGACCAAAGCCCCATCGGGCGCACTCCACGTTCAAATCCAGCCACTTACACAGGGTTGTTTGACCTAGTAAGGGATGTATTTTCACAAACGCAAGAAGCAAAAGTCCGTGGGTATCAAAAGGGGCGTTTTAGTTTTAACGTGCGTGGAGGGCGTTGTGAAGCCTGTGCTGGTGATGGTATTCTTAAAATAGAAATGCACTTTTTGCCAGATGTATATGTACCTTGTGAAGTGTGCGGAGGAAAACGATATAACCGCGAAACATTGGAAGTAAGATATAAAGGAAAAAATATTTCTGATGTGCTGGATATGACTGTAGAAGAGGCTCTGGCTTTTTTTGAGAGCTTGCCACGCCTAAAAGATAAGCTACAATCGTTGTATGATGTTGGGCTTACCTATATCAAATTGGGGCAATCATCAACTACCCTTTCAGGCGGAGAAGCACAACGTGTAAAATTGGCAACAGAGTTATCACGCAAAGCCACAGGGAAAACAGTGTATGTATTGGACGAGCCAACAACAGGATTACATGCCGCGGATGTTCATCGGCTTATTGGTATTTTGCATAAACTAACCGATTGGGGCAACACTGTAATTGTAATTGAGCATAATTTGGACGTTATTAAAACTGCCGATTACATTATTGACCTTGGACCTGAGGGAGGCGATGCAGGTGGGGAAATTTTAGTGTGTGGCACTCCAGAACAGGTTGTAAAAAATAAAAAATCATTTACAGGCAAGTTTTTAAAGAAAGCTATGAAACTTTAAATGTATCCATTATCAGACTTGGTCTGATTAAATATCGTATGTGTATGCGTTGTGAAAAATAGACCTCTTTTGAAAACTGAGCATGAAGGTTATGTAGGATGATTTCAGAAGATGTCTAATAATTAAACTAAGGAGTGATTTTGTGCGTACTATGAAAAAAATGTTAGCTCTTCTTCTGGTTATGGCAATGTTGTTTAGTTCAACTGTCTTTGCGGCACCTGCCTATGCCTATGAAGAAAGCACAGAAAGCGCACTATTTGAAGCCACAATTGAAATGGCAACTCAAAGTATTGAGGCAGTTATGGCACAATTATTAATACCAGGCTTGACAATAGCTTTGGTTGATGCAGAAAGTGGATTTACATGGACACAGGGTTTTGGTTATGCGGATATAACCACAAACAGACCTGTGGACGAAGACACATTATTTCACATTGCCTCTACAGCTAAGCCTTTTACGGCATTGGCAATAATGCAACTTGTGGAAGAAGGTTTGTTAGACCTTGACAGACCAATTGTTTACTATTTGCCAGAGTTTAGAGTGCAACCACATCCTGTTTATGGTGGGGATTCTAGCCGTATTACTGCCAGAATGCTACTTACACACATGTCAGGCATTCCAGGGGATTTGTTTTCACCTTACAGCATTACAGTAAGTGGACACAACTGGCAAGATATGAATAATCTTCTTGATACTCTGTCAACTATGTTTATGCAAAACGAAATAGCAGAACGTATGGCATATGCAAATAATGGATTTCTATTATTAAATGTTTTGATTGCCAGATTAAGAGGATATGACGATTATGCACAAGGTTTTGAAAATAACGCACAGCAAAATCTTTTTGCACCTATGGGAATGAATTCAAGTAGTTTTCGGGTGCGTGAACTAAGCCGCCCCTACATGGCTATGCCACATTTTGACTCAACAAACCGTGCGGTTTTTGAGTATATGAATTCAGCGGGTTCTGGCGGGATGATTACTAATGCAACAGATATGTCACGTTTTATGCATATGATTTTAAATGGCGGCGAAATTGATGGCACTCGTATTCTTAATCAAGCATCAGTAAATGAAATGTTGCGCCCTCAAGATTTTGACTTTTCACGTTCTGCCCCTACAACAATGGGATTAGGTTTTATGACTTTTACTATGCCTGACGGATTTTCCAGTGTAGGGCATGGCGGAAATATTGAATTTTTCCACACAGATACAGTTTTTCATATGGAAACTGGAGTTGGTGTATTTGTTGCAGTAAACAGCTTCTCTGGTGCGCCAATTGCATCCCAACTAGCACGTGTTGTATTACAATCTGCTGCCATGGAAAGAGGATTTGTACCAACAATTCCTGAAATTGACCCAAGTGGGCTTGTTCCTGTAGAACGCCCAGCAGAAGAATTAGAAAGATATGTAGGATTCTATCCTCCTATATTTGGAAATATCATCTTAGTTGATGGTACTCTGTATGTTGAAGCGTCTATGGCATTACCTCCAATGACCCCTTTTACTCCAATGGCAAATGGTAGTTTTGATTTGCTGGGGATGGATAGGTTCTGGTTTAGAGAAGTAGATGGTTATATGCGAATATTCCAAGGTGATACTGCATTCGCTTTTGCTGGTGAACGAGAAGACCCTCCGTCACCTGTAGACTATAATTATATTATCCAATGGATTGGGCATTATCATCCTCCTATAGGCGGTGGTGCATTCCGGAGCATTCGTATTGGTCATGAAAATGGCATAGCTTATTTAGAACTACATGTGTTTGGTCATCAAATTGCTGCATTTCCTTTGGAGCGTATAGATAATTACACCTTCTTCATACCAGGGAGAGGGCGCAATCTTGGCACTGTGCTTGAGTTTAGTATGGTTGATGGTGTACCAACCCTTGATATTTCTGGTGGACGTTTTGTAAAAGATACAATGCCAACACATCCAACGGGTTCTTTACCATCTTTGCCAAATATGTGATTTTAAAATCAAAAAATTAAAACCGTGGGGTGAAACCCCACGGTTTTAATTTAAACTAAACCACAAAAAAAACGCCGTTGGAATTAATCCAATGACGTTTGCGAAATAAAATCCGCAAAATTTGAAATAAAGGAGGGGAAATATCGAATAATAATTCAGAAGTTTTCAATAGAATTTGGCATTAGTTCAAGCCTAAAAGAGTGAAAGCTAGTGCCATCACGAATTACATTTACTTCAACAATGTCGCCAACTTGTCGTAAAGCGATAGCATCTAATAAATCGTCTAAATCGAATATGGGTAATCCATCAAATCCAGTAATAATATCACCAGGTATAATACCTGCACGGTCTGCCGCACGATTTGGAACTGCAGTAGAAATATGAACACCAATGGGAGGTATTCCCAATCTGGCGGCAATGTCATCTGGAACATTTCCACCAGTGATTCCAATAGCGGGGCGAGTAGGGCGTAAAAGAAGATCTTCCAAGACTTCTACAACCATGTTTGAGGGTATAGTATAACCCATTCCTTCAACTTGGTCACGTCCAAAAATTAACACTGATACAGCATTAATATTAATCCCAATAACTTCACCACGCATATTAACAAGAGGACCACCACTACTACCTTCATTAATAGCTGCATCGGTTTGCATTACTGGCAGTGGTCGTCTGCCTTGAGAAAGACGAATTAATTGCACAGGTGCGCTTATTACACCACGAGTTACAGAATTTCCGTCACCCATTGCGTTACCAATTGCAATCACTGTATCACCAACACGCATTTGGTCGGAATCTCCAAAAGTTGCAACAACCACAGAATCAATACCAATAGAAAATAGTTGCGATTTATAAACTGCCATAACTGCCAAATCTGCATGTACGTCAAAATGTATTGGACGTGCCGCAATTGGTACACTGCCATCAATGCTAATACTGGGGTCGCGCCCTTGAACTATATAATGGTTGGTTGCAATGTAAACACGCTCGTCGGTTTCTGCAAATATAATGCCTGAACCAACAGCGTTAAAACCATTTCCACGGTGAACTGCATTTACAGCTACCACAGCGGGTGAAATTAACTCTACAATATCTGCCAAAGAACCAGCCGATTCACTATCATGTTCAAAAACAAATCTTGAACTGGTAAATATAGGGCTGTCAGCAATATTATTAACGCCGTCAACATCAGTTATACCATTTCTTAACCGTTGTTGCAACCATACCCCACCCAAGCCGAATCCAAAGCCCAAAGCACCTGTCCCCAAAGTAAACACTAATACCAAAATAATAATACGACTCAAGGCAATGCCTGGCATGTGTGATTTATGAGATTCGTCAAACTCATCACTGTAGAATTCCTTAGAGAAATCATGGCTATCTTTTGTTGTTGGAGCTGTAAACGACGAGACGGACGGAATATTAAAAGGGTCATATTCAAATGGTGTGGGGGATGTTGCGACAGAGGAATCAAATGAGTCATGTGAAGTTTTCAGTTCCATTTCTGTTGTTGTTTCTACATCATCACCACTTGTGATACCATCAACTTCCAACGTTGTAGGCTTTGACAAATCTTTTTCTATGTCTGCCTGAATTTTTTCAATATCTGTAAGTCCAAACCAGTCCATTGTTTTTTTTGTATTATCTTCCACAAAACGCACCTCTTTCTTGCCTAAGATTATATCATCATTTTCCTAAAAAACGTATAGCAATTTTACAAATATAACAAAACTGTAAGATTTACTTACTGATTAGGGCGTGAAGTGATTAAATATAATGCTTGCTCCACCATATCTGTTTCTGCGCAAGCAACAATACATGGTGGAATGCCAATATTATTAATACATTCACGATTAGGACCAAGTACATTTAAAACAGTTGCGCGAACAGCATAACCACCTGTTAAGGGTATTGTCACTTGACCAATCCCTTTGCCAAAAGTAGTTTCACCTAATAAAACAACATTTGGAACATGTTCGCGCAAGGCTAAAATCAACCCTTCTGCTGCACTGGCTGTTCGTCTGTTTTGTAATATTATTACATTGTCGAATTCAAAAAAAGCATCACCTCTGGATGTTATTGTGCGTGAGGTAATCGACAGCCTTGTATCTTCATGAGAAAGTATTGCCCTGTGTGGCACAAATAAATCTGCAATTCTATGAAAATCCATTAGTAAGCCACCACTGTTACCCCTTAAATCCAACACCAAATTATTATATCTCGCCAAATATTCACGATTATCCTGTACAAATTGGCGTGAAATTCGTGATATATTGGGAATAAACAAGTATACAGTATCTTCATTTAATGCGTAAATCGTTGCTTGTCTGGCAATCGTTTGAGTAATTTCACGCACAAACTGTATTTCTTGTGGAGCATATAAATACGTAAATCTGTCATTGTTAATTGAGGACAGTTGACCTGTTACCACAGAAATTACAACCCTATCAAAATCCCTGTGAAATCCTTGCCTGTTTTCTTCCCGCAAATGTTGGTTATATAGTTCATCTAATGCCTCTGTGAATACATAATTATTAGCAATCAACAATTTGAACACCCAATAATCATAATTTAAATAAATAGTAGCTCCAAAAATCGCAAGCAAAGTAACAACTGCAATTTGATATCGCAAGCAACGTCGCTTGACCCAATTTATATCTGCACGTTTTTCTGCGCGGTGGCTACGATATTGCACAAATTTTTGCTTACACCATGGTAAAAAATTTTGCAAGCGGGGCATATAGTTTTACCCTTTCCAATATTGTAATTATTTCCAAGACACTAAATTCCATGTTTCATCTTCCATTACAGTGAATTTTCCTTTATAATCTAAACCATTGGGAAGGATGTGTAAACCTTTGGGTAATAAAAATTCGGAACGTATGGTATCTCAAAATCGTAAAGCGTATCATGATTACTTCATTGAAGAAACATTTCAGGCAGGAATACAACTGGCTGGCACAGAAGTTAAGTCGATGCGGGCAGGGCGTTGCAACCTTAAAGAATCCTATATTCGTATAGAAGGCAATTCGGCATTTATTGAAGGTATGCATATTAGCCCCTATTCACATGGAAATATATTTAATCAAAATCCTGTGCGAAAGAGACGACTTCTTTTACACAAGCGTGAAATTAATAAACTTCGTGCAGCCGTAACGCAAGAAGGTTATACCATAGTGCCTGTAAAGGTGTACTTTTCTGGTGCGTATGTAAAACTTGATATTGCTTTAGCAAAAGGTAAAAAACTCTATGATAAACGTGAAGCTATTGCAAAAAAAACTCAAGACAGAAATATTCAAAGGGAGTTTGCACAAAGGGTGTAAAATAGTGTATAATACGGCGATACTTTAAAGAAGAGTTTTGTACAATGACAAAGGAGCAAAAACATGCTGGGAACTGATATCGGCATTGACTTAGGAACGGCTTCCATTTTGGTATATATCAAAGGACAGGGAACTGTTTTAAAAGAGCCTTCGGTAGTGGCTATTAATAAAGAAACCCGAAAATTACTGGCTGTAGGGGAAGAAGCACGTAGCATGTTAGGACGTACCCCTGACAATATTATGGCTATTCGTCCGATGCGAGAGGGTGTAATTTCCGATTACCGTACGACAGAATTAATGTTAAAATACTTTATCAACAAAGCAGTTGGACGACGACTTTTGCGTAAACCTAGAATTGCTATTTGTGTGCCTTCTAATGTAACAGAGGTAGAGCGTCGTGCCGTAAAGGATGCCGCATTACAAGCTGGTGCAAGGGAAGTTTTTGTAATTGAAGAGCCAATTGCTGCCGCTATTGGTGCAGGCATTGACATTGCCCGTGCATGTGGTAGTATGGTAGTTGATATCGGGGGCGGTACAACGGACGTTGCTGTTATATCTTTGGGGAATACAGTGGAAAGCACTTCCATAAAAGTTGCGGGTGATACTTTTGATGAAGCAATCATTAGATATATGCGTCGCAAACACAATATTCTTATTGGTGAACGCACTGCCGAAGACCTAAAAATTAACGTGGGTACGGCATATCCACGCGAAACTGTTACAATGGATGTGCGTGGACGTAACTTAGTGACAGGATTGCCCAAAACAATTACTGTAAGCTCTGAAGAAATGCAAGAGGCTTTGCAGGAATCAGTTATGGCTGTTGTTGATGCTGTGCATACAGTTCTTGAAAAAACCCCGCCAGAACTGGCTTCTGATATCTCTGACCGCGGCATAGTTATGACAGGTGGTGGTTGTTTGCTGTATGGTTTAGATAAACTTCTGGTAGAACGTACAGGAATTAATGCTGTTATTGCCGAAGATGCTATATCTTGTGTTGCCGTTGGCACAGGCAAATACATTGAATTTGTATCTTCTGGCGCGCTGAGCGCGGCAGACTATTCGTAAATAGCAACCGTAGGGAGCGCGGGGCGGCGGCATTTGGGGCAGTATCCTATTAAAAAGCGACTATATCGCTTCCCGAAGGAAGCGTAGCGGCGGCATTTGGGGCAAGTGTCCCCATTAAAAAGCGACCATGTCGCTTCCCGCAGGAAGCGTAACTGGGGTTTCCCCAGTGGAGCGGCGGGGGTTTGGGGGCAGCGCCCCCATTTATATAAGTAATAAAAAATGTTAAAGGGGGATATGTATGATAAGAGGTTTGTATACCTCAGCACTGGGCATGATGTCCAGTATGCAACGCATGGATGTTATTACAAATAACATGGCAAATGTAAATACTACAGGGTATAAGCGTGACCATGTTATTTCTCATGCGTTTTCTGACCAAGTAATGACTAGGCTCAATGATCCTGGCATGATGAGGATTATTCAAAATTTAAACCCTGTTGTAGGAACAATTAACCCTGGTGTATTTGTAGATGATGTGTTTACAGTATTCCAACAAGGTCCAGTACAACACACAGGTAATACCCTAGATTTAGCACTTCAAGGACAAGGTTTCTTTGTTGTTATGCGTGGTGGGTATGTAAACGGCGAAAATGGTGTGAATGGGAACGGTGGCGAAAGGCTCTTCACTCGTGATGGTGCTTTTGTTTTGCATGACGGAATGCTTATGACAATCACTGGCGAAAGAGTACAGGGCTTAAATGGCAACATTGTATTACCAAATGGATATATTTCCATTAATGAGAATGCACAAATCTTTGTTAATAGTCAATATGTTGACACCTTGTTACTTACCAATTTTTCTGACTTGCACAGCCTAAGAAAAATGGAAGATAATTTGTATAACATTTCTGCACATTCTGAAGAAATTCCAACCGAAGGTCTTAGGGTACATCAAGGATTTTTAGAAGGCTCTAATGTGAACATTGTACAAGAGATGGTGCAAATGATTACAACTTCTCGTGCCTATGAAACTAATGCCCGTATGCTTACAGCTCAAGACGGAACTTTACAACAAGCTGTAAACAATATTGCAAGAAGACAGTAAAAAAGCGGTAATGCCACTTTTTAAAAATCCTTTTGGAAATGTACAAATGCGCATTTCCTGTTAAAGTTTCTCGGGGTGTGGGGTGAAATCTCACGACCTCAAATATAAAAAAGGAAGTGATTATTTATGATGAGGTCGCTTTGGACTGCGGCATCTGGTATGTCTACTCAAATGTTAAAAATTGATACAGTATCCAACAACATTGCAAATGTTAATACCACTGGATTTAAGCGTGAACGTTTGGAGTTTAAGACTCTTGTGTATGAAACAATGCAACGTGCAGACCTTGACCCAGCAAACCAAACTGGTCGCCCTGTAAATCTACAGGTTGGGCATGGTGTGCGTCCTGCTGCTTTAAGCCGTATGTTTACACAAGGCGCGTTGCAACGCACAGACAATTACTTTGATTTAGCTATCGAAGGTACGGGCTTCTTCGAAGTTCGCCGTACTTTTGGTGAGTATTTCTTTACTCGTGATGGTTCTTTTAAATTAATGCCTTTAGATGATGGTACTATGATGCTTACTACATCTGCTGGTTTCCCTGTTATTGATGTAGATGGCGGAGAAATTATTATACCTGGCGATATTGCCGCACGCGATATTACTTTTACTGACTATGGTAGTATTATGGCTTTAACAGCAGATGGGCTTATGGAAGAATTAGGTTTCCAAATTCGTTTGGTTCAATTCCCTAATCCTAATGGTTTGGAAGCAATTGGTGGAAACTTGTTTATGGAAACTATTGCTTCTGGTGCGCCTTTGTTTGAGGCGGAAGGCGAAGTGGGAAGAGCAAGCCGCTTATTACAAGGGCATCTTGAAATGTCTAATGTGCAAATTGCAGAAGAAATGATTGGTTTGATTGTTTCTCAACGTGCTTTTGATACAAATTCTCGTGCAATTACGACATCTGACGAAATGCTTCAAACGGCTAATAATCTTAAACGCTAATAGGGGGATTACTTAATGGATATAGCAGGTATTACTTCACCAACAAATATCCGCACTTCTGTTTCAGAACATCAACAACAAGAATCACAACTTGGACATTTTCAGGCTATACTTGAACAGGCTATTAACATTCGTGACAATGGAACAGGCAGTGAAGCAGCAGATAGGGCGCAAATTCGTGAAGCGGCAGAAATGTTTGAATCTTATTTTATTCAAATGATGTTTCGTGAAATGCGTCGTACTGGTTTTGATGATAATGGCTTCATTGAAAAGAGTCATGCCGAACGGATTTTTACTGATATGTTAGATGAAGAAGTTGCTAACCAAGCCGCAAATGGTGCTGGTAATGGGTTTGGTCTTGCGGATATGATTTACGCACAAATGACTAGACATTTAGATCCAAATATCATTATAGTCTAGTTATACTATGCAAAAAAGACCGTGAAGGCTTTGTCTTCATGGTCTTTTTTGTATATATAAATGGCGAGATACAGCCGTTGCAGATAAAAACTCCCCATTGACTTTTATATACCGTTCGGTATATAATGAACTTATGAATGAAAAAAACGATGTGAAACAAAACATTTTAGAATCTGCCCTTGCGTTATTTTCGGCAAAGGGTTATGAGGGTGTTGCCGTAAGCGAACTCACCACGGCGGCAGGAATTACGAAACCTACGCTGTATTACTATTTTGGCAGTAAGGAGGGGCTTTTTGATACTGTTTGTCGGGAAAATTATAGCCGATTAAATAAGGTGATCGCTGATAGTGCCGTATACCAAGCTAACCCTGCAAATTACCATGAGGATATCAACAAGACTTTGTATGGTTTAGCGTATGCTTACTTCTCTTTTGCCTTTGAAAATGAAGCATTTTACCGCCTAACAATGGCAAATCTGTATATGCCTTGTTCTTCTGCCGTGTATGAAGTGGTGCGAAAGTATCATTTTGAGCAATACGAAATCATTGGCAATATGTTTCAAGATATGGCAAATTACCATGGTAACTTAATGGGCAAGGACAAAAGACTTGCATGGTCTTTTATCGGAGCAATAAACGCATTTATAGGTTCGGCTTTCAATGGCATTACTGAGGAAGTACACAATAAAGATACAGTCAAAGAATTTGTACACCAGTTTATGCACGGGGTATATGCGTAAATAACCAACTTGATATATAGGCGGGTTTCCCCGCCTTATATAAACACAGCAATATACCTAACGGTAGGTATAAAAGGAGATTGTTATGAATCATCATTGGTCAGCAAATGCAGTATTTTACCACATTTACACGCTATCATTGGCACAAGCGGATTTTGGCAATGATTATTCCACTCAACGGCATACATTTTCTGAAATAGAAAAATGGTTGTCACACATTAAAAATTTGGGCTGTAATGCTGTGCTATTTAGCCCAATATTAAAATCTCGCACACATGGTTATGATGTGACGGATTACTATCAAATTGACAATCGCGTTGGCACAAATTTCGAATTTCAAATGCTTGTCAAGTTATTCCATGATAATGGTGTTCGTGTAGTGTTGGATAGTGTGTTTAATCATTGCGGGCGTGACTTCTTTGCGTTTCAAGAACTGCAAAAGGGCAACAAGGAATATGTCGATTGGTTTTCGGGAGTAGATTTTAGCAAAACAAGCCCATTGGGTGATTCTTTTACTTATGATACATGGGCGGGGCATTATGAATTACCAAAATTCAATTTGCGTAATGAAGATGTACGATGTTACTTGCTGAATGTGGCGAAATACTGGATTGATACCTTTGACATTGATGGTATGCGGTTGGATGCGGCTGATGTACTAGAGTTCAGTTTTATGAGTGAACTCCGCCGCTTTACTACAGCACAAAAGCCTGACTTTTGGCTCATGGGCGAGGTTGTACACGGCGATTATGCCAAATGGGTCAATACAGACACCTTGCATAGTGTTACGAACTATATCATGTTCAAGAGCCTGTTTTCGAGCCACAACGACAACAACCTTTTTGAATTGGCGTATAACCAACAACATATCCTTCCATCACAAGGATTACCATTGTATAACTTCTTAGACAATCACGACCAACCCCGCATTGCAAGCAATGTCCATAATCCCGCGTTTTTAGGTACACTACACACATTATTATTCACCTTGCCTGGCATACCTTCGATTTACTATGGAAGCGAATGGGGCATACATGGCAAAAAAGAAAATAATTCCGACCAACCTCTACGCCCATATATCAATATTGAAAGCCCACCAAATGATACGCCTTGGCTTGAGGGCTACATTCGCAAATTAGCGGATATACGGCAAAAACATAAGGCGTTGAAGCATGGCGGCTATCGGCAAGTTTATCTCGAATATCACAAACCGCTTGTGTTTGAGCGGCGATATGATGATGAACGTATATTTGTGGCTGTCAATATTGGAAGTCAACATGAGCATATAAACTTAGCAAGGGAACATCACAATAGCTTCTGGGATTTATTGTCAGATAGATGCATAGAGCAACACTCAACAAACTCAATTCATATTCCCCCTCATTCGTCTTTGATTATTAAAGCTGAATAGCAGCGAAATTTAGCCAAAGCCACGCTTGCATATAGGCGTGGTTTTTCATTTTGACAATAATCCAAATGACTAAAGTAGAAAAAAAATGAATATGTGTTAGTACATATGATCTAATAATTGCGCTAGCTCAGTAATATCACCATAAACATTAGTCATCCAAAGGCTTCTAAATGCCATAATATGTGGATAGATTGCAAGTCGCCATCCCCCAGCGCGGAATTCATTATAAATATCTAAATAAAGTTCATTAGTGAAGGCGCGGAAATATTCATTTGCCGCCAACACATAGGCATAGTGATAATTCAAATTTATTCCTGCGGCTTGAGCAACCAATGCCCCCAAAAAGAATGTTGAAATATCCCCCCAGGGTTCTGTATTTAAATCATGGTTAGCCCAAACAAGATATGGTGTTGTAAACATTTTAACGCGGTCTTCTAAATCCCACAAAAATTCCTCTTGATGGGTAAGAAAGCCCAGGCTCTGAAAAATAAGTTCTTCATGTTGCCCCAAAATAGGTTGATGGTCGCCAAAGAAAACAATAATAGTTGGGGTATCTCGATTTTCGACAAACTCAATTAAACGCCCTAGTTGTTTGTCTGCATCAAAAAGCCCTTGCAATAAAGAATTTACATAACCCAATTGGTTTGCATTAAGTTTGGGACTTTCTGCAATAACATCTAATTCCAAACCCTCATATTTTTTGGGGCTAAAACACCAGTGGTTTTGCATAGAGATTCCAAATAAAAATAAGGGTTCGTTAGCCTGTTCTGCTGAAATAATTTGTTCAATGATTCTATCAGTAAAATACTCGTCCGATATAAAATCCCCGCGTATTGGCGCGTTGGGCATGTCCTCCATAGAAATAAATTCATCGAAACCAATAAGAGGGTAAATTATATGGCGATTGTAAAACTCTCTGTAATAGGGATGAACAGCGATAGTACGATATCCATTATTTCTAAATAGCCAAGGCAATGCTGTAGTGTGCTCCCGTGCAAAATACCGCGCCGTATTTTCAAAGGGCATGTAGAACCGTGAACCAAAAAATTCATGTGCTAACCCACTTAAAAACTCAAATTCAGTACCAGCTGTTCCCCCACCAAACACTGGTACAACTACTCTTCCACTCAAATGTTCTTGTGAAAGTCGCGAAAAATTAGGAATTGGGTCTTGAGAAAATGTAAGACTATACATGAGTGTAGGGTCAATAAATGCTTCTGACATTATAATAATTACATTTGGTTGTACATTTGTAGGAGACATATGTTGAATAGTAAAAAAATCTGAAAAATGAATGTCAGGAACTTGAGTATTACGCATTCTCACCCATTCTGAATAAAACCCAAGAATTAAACCATGGTCACGGTATCTTTCTGAAACAGTGCCTTCCAATAACCTGAATGCAGGGAATAGCCTGTTAATGGCAAAATTTCCTGTAAAAAACACAAAGAAAATTAACAAAACCACAGGTAAGGTTATAATCCTTTTTAAGAATTTCACATCAAATGTTACAAAACATAACGGAATATGCAGTGCTATAAAAACAAGAACACGCAACATAAATGAAATAGTAATACGTATTGTATCATCGCCCGCCATTTGTGTGGCAGCACCAGCTAAAAGGATATCTGATGGAACTAAGACACCCCCTGTTATCATGAATTTAAAATGATTAACTATATAGAGAATTAGCCAAATTAATGAAACAATTCCGTAGGCAATTACTACCTTGCCCATAAGGGCATACACAGCCAAGGACATAAGCCCCAACAAAAAAACCGAAAGTAACAGCGATGAAATATGCCTGCCAATATCATTAAAAAGCCCCGCAGATGAGGCAGGATTAATACTTTCCAGCGCGACAAACATCAACAAAGGAAATATAATTGCGTACACCCGTAGGGCAATATATACATATTTTTTATTCACATCAAAACACCTCCATATATCATTGTAACATTGTAATGATGAGGTGTTTTTTAGTCAACTATAGAAAATTTGAAAAAAAGTTTTAAAAAGTATTGACAAAGTTATTACGAAAGTATTAAGATACTACTCAAGATTGTTACAGAATTACAAAATGAAAATTGATGCTAACGAAATGCTAGTTTCAGGGAGAGATACATATGTATAGAAAAGTTTTGTTGACAGTATTGTTAATATCTATGGTTATGGGTTCTGTTACAGTGTTTGCAGAGACGCAAGAAACACAGCTTGATAAAATGGAATATGCATCTGATGACTATGATGATACAGACAATAATGATTATATTAGTAATCTGAGTTTTTTAGTTTATGATGATAAGTCTATAGTAACAACTGCAAGTTCAGAACAGTTAAAAATGGAAGCACCAGAACAATTTATCACTACTGCCAACTTAAATTTACGCCCAAGCCCTGATACTTCTGGTGAAAGATTACTTCTTGTGTCACCAGGAGAAAGAGTTAATGTCTTGGACTCTCGTGATGGTGAATGGTTTTATGTAGAATACAATGGTATTTCTGGTTATATGTACAGCAGATATTTAAGAATGCCTTCCCCCCCTGTTCAAAAAGGTGAAGTAGGGACTGTGGAACTTCTTCATTGGGATGTTGCACGTTATTATATGACAATTGGTGTTGCGGCAACTATAATTGATGTTCGTACAGGGTTAAGCTGGCAAGTGGCTAGTTTTTCAAATGGTCGTCATGCTGATGTGGAAACTCTTACAGCAGAAGACACTGCTATTATGCTACAGGCTTTTGGCGGACGTTGGAATTGGGACCCACGTCCTGTAGTAGTAGTCATAAATGGGCGTTCCATAGCGGCTTCTATTAATGGAATGCCACATGCACAACAAACACGCTCTGGCAACAATATGAATGGGCATGTTTGCCTACACTTTTTAGGTTCTCGTACCAACAATGGCAACCGCACTCATGAACGCGACCACCAAAATGCAGTGCAAGAAGCCTATAGAATAGCCTCAACTTGGTAATACTAATCGTATGACGATATTTTACAAACTCGGTAACAAACTATATATCAATATTACAAATAGATGCCCATGTGAATGTGTATTCTGTATACGCAATCTTGCTGATAGTGTTGGTGAGGCAGATAGCCTTTGGTTAGAGCGTGAACCAACTCTGGAAGAGATTAAAAAAGCATTTGAGGCATGTAGCCTGATCAATATTGATGAAATAGTATTTTGTGGTTTTGGTGAACCTATGGAACGTGCGGATGATGTTATTGAAATAACCAAATATATTAAAAAAGCGACTCTTTTACCCATACGAATAAATACTAATGGGCTGGTTAAGTTAATTAATCCTGATTTTAATATCAGTGACTTATCTGTTGCTGATTCCGTTTCTATCAGCCTAAATGCCAACGATGCAGATGAATATATGCGTCTAATTAACCCACGGTTTGGGCATTGTGCTTTCGATTCTCTTTTAGTTTTTGCAAAAGAGGCACAACTATACACTTCTGTAATTCTTACAGTGGTGGAGGGAACTATAAGCCCAGAGCGTGTTCAAAAATGCCACCAATTGGCAAAAAGTTTAAATTTGCCATTGCGTGTGCGTTCTTCCATTTGACAACTCCTTTCATTTGCCTCCTCTCATATTTTTTAGGCTCGGAAAAATTCCGAGCCTCTTTTTTTATGGTGAGGTTAGAACTTCGTTTTCGCCCGTTCTAACCTCATCATTCTTTTATATCATAGCTGGACATTTTCCAAGAATCATATTACCATAACAGTATAAAAGATTTTCATTTGCTATAGCGGTTTTTAAAATCATGTGGAATGGATTTACTCATTTCCAAACGGTTTTTAGAAACCGTCCCTACACCAACCAAAGCACAAGCGGCGGGAGGTGCTGTATAAAGGCGAGAGGGGATGCTTTCATGAGCTGGATAAGAGATTTGAAAATTGGCTGGAAAATAGCACTAGGATACGGAATACTTCTGATTACTCTTTTTGCTATTACATTTGTTAGTGCATGGAATCTAAGGGTGTTGCATAACAACTATACAAATATGTATCAATTTCCAGTGGAGCGGCGGATTCAGTTAAGAGAAGTTGAATTAAATTTGATGGATATAAGCCGTATTGTGGCAACTTTTTACCATAGTTCAGGAGATTTTAGCGCGATTCAATCACTTGGGCGAGAATTGATGGACATAGAAGAAAGAATATCCTCACTTTTAGAGCAATATAGAAAATCATTGGATGAAGATTGGTGGCAATTAACTGATAATAGTCGGTTGATTAAGGCTTCACAGATAGACAATCTTGAGTACCGTATTAATCGGTACATAAATGGAATCGCATTTCCTTTAATAGGATTAGCATTTTCAAATGACAGAGATGAGATAACTCTAAAAATCCAGCAAGAACGCATACAAAGCTACGAGTTAATGCAATACTTTAATGAAATCTACGATTATACACATGCACATAAAGATAACATATATGCACGACTTGTTAGAGTTGCAGACTCCACTTTTCGCAATATACTTGTTGTCGCAATTTGTGTGCTTGTAATAGGTTTGATTGTGGCATTTTTTACTTATGTAAGTGTAACGCGCCCAATTAAAGAAGTTGTAACAGCATTAAAGAATGTTGAAGCGGGTAATCTTAAAGGCATAAGTTTGCAAATGAAAAGTAAGGACGAAACAGGCATTCTTGCAAATGCTACAACAGGTGTAGTTCATACATTACAAAACTTGATGATGGAAATGGATAACATGGCAATCGCCCAAGACAAAGGGGATATTGATGCTTTTATTGAAACAAGGCGATTTAAAGGCGCGTACAAGGAGGTAGTTGAGAAAATTAATTACATGGTTTCAGAGCATATAGCGACTCAAAGTAAGGTAGCAAAAACAGTTGAAAGTATCGCCAATGGCAATTTTAATGCCCCACTTGAACAATTTCCTGGGAAAAAAGCAGTGTTAAACGACATCATTGAATCTATGCGTAGTCATTTAAAAGAAGTTCGTGAAGAACTCGAATTAGTGATTAATGCAACCGTAAAAGGCGATTTTTCTCAAAAAATAGATGCCGAAAAATATGAAGGCGACTGGCGCGGGATTATGGACGGATTGAATGAGGTAATTGACGGAATAAGCAGACCTATTACAGAAATGGTTGTGGTTATGAACAAATTATCTCAAGGGAATTTTAATTTAAGGGTTAAAGGCAACTATGAAGGACAGTTTTTATCTTTAAAAAACTCTACAAATGATACGATGGATGTGCTTCAGGATTATATTTTTGAAATAAACATAGTGCTGTCAAATATAGCACAGGGAAGACTTAATCAAAGTATTAGCCGTCATTATGTGGGGCGTTTTTCAGATATAAGGAATTCCATTAATAATATTGCTCTAAGATTGCGTGATGCTGTAGCAAAAATTACCACAGCAACCGAAGAAGTATCATTTAACACACAACAAATTTCTGATAGTGTAATTGCTATTTCAGATGGTGCAAACACTCAATCTAGCTCTTTACAGGAACTTACAAGTGCAGTTATATTAATTAATGACTCAACAAGCGAAAACGTAAGCAAGGCAACAGAGGTGAATACCCTATCATCCACTGCTTATTTTGTCGCACGTTCTGGCGCGGTTGCAATGGAGCAAATTTTAGAACATATGGGCATGATTAGTGTATATTCTGAACAAGCGGCAGATGCTTTAAAATCCATTCATGAAATTGCAAATCAAACCAATCTGTTATCTTTAAATGCCTCTGTTGAAGCGGCGCGTGCTGGAATACATGGGCGAGGATTTGCTGTTGTGGCAGAAGAAGTGGGCGAATTGGCTGCCATTAGCCAAAAAGTTTCTAAGGAAACAAATGCTTCAATTAAGAACTTGATGGAGCGTGTAAAATCAAGTATGGATGCCACTGCGGAAACAGCAGACACACTTACTTCCAGTGCAGAAAAGTCAATGGAAGTATCCACAATTATGGGTGATATTTCAAGCTCATCAGAAGAACAGGCAAGGGCTCTTGCTATGGTAAATGACGGTTTTGATGTAATTTCTCGTGTTGCAAATGAAAATGCTTCACTTGCTGAGGAATCAGCAATGTCTATAAAGGAGCTTAATAATCAGGTTGAAATACTAAAAGACTTAGTTGCCTTCTTTGAAATTTAGAATACAGGAAAAGGAATGATTGTTGATGAAATATTTAATGGCGTTAGACCAAGGCACAACCAGTTCAAGATGTATCTTGTTTGACAAAAGTGGAAAGATTCAAAGTATCGCACAAAAAGAATTTACACAGATTTTTCCCCAATCAGGATGGGTAGAACATGACCCTATGGAAATATGGTCAAGCCAAATTTCTGTAGCAACAGAGGCAAAAGCAAAAATAGGTGCTTCTGCTTCTGATATTGTAGCAATAGGTATAGCAAATCAGAGAGAAACAACCATTGTTTGGAATAAGAATACGGGCAAACCTGTCTATAATGCAATTGTTTGGCAATGCAGACGCACATCAGAATATTGTGATTATTTGAAAGAAAGTGGTTTTTCCCAACAAATCAAAGAGAAAACAGGGTTGGTTGTAGATGCCTATTTTTCTGGTACAAAAGTACGCTGGATTTTAGAAAATGTATCAGGTGCAAGAGAACAAGCCGAACGTGGCGAATTACTGTTTGGAACAGTGGATACGTGGTTAATTTGGAATTTAACAAAAGGTAAAATCCACGTAACAGATTATTCAAATGCCTCACGTACAATGTTGTTTAATATCCATACATTGCAGTGGGATGAGGATATTTTAAAAGAGTTGAATATCCCACATAGTATGTTGCCCCAAGTTAATCCTTCAAGTTATGTCTATGGTTATACAGATTCATCTATGTTGGGTGGAGAAATTAAAATTGCAGGTATTGCAGGCGACCAGCAAGCCGCATTATTTGGGCAGTGTTGTCATGAAGAAGGCATGGTCAAAAACACATATGGCACAGGTTGCTTTATTTTAATGAATACTGGCGAAAGGGCTATTTCTTCAAAAAATGGATTGCTAACTACTATTGCATGGGGTATAAATGGGAAAGTTGAGTATGCACTGGAAGGAAGCGTTTTTATCGCGGGGGCAGCAATACAATGGTTACGTGATGGTTTGCGAATAATTGATAAAGCCTCTTTTACAGAAACATATTCTGCACAGGTAAAAGACTCTAATGGGGTATATGTAGTCCCAGCATTTGTTGGGCTTGGCGCGCCTTATTGGGACCAATATGCTAGGGGAATTATTGTAGGGCTAACTCGTGGTGTTGAAAAAGAGCATTTTATACGGGCAACGGTGGAATCGCTTGCATATCAAAGTTATGATGTAATTAAAGCAATGGAAGTGGATGCGGGTATTGATTTAAAGGCAATTCGTGTGGACGGTGGAGCATCAGCAAATAATTTTTTAATGCAGTTTCAAGCAGATATCTTGGGCGTGGATGTTATTCGCCCTGCTGTAATTGAAAGTACGGCCTTGGGTGTTGTGTATTTAGCTGGTCTTGCAGTTGGGTTTTATGCAGATAAAAATGATATCAAAAATAATGTGGCTGTAGATAGAACGTTTACCCCATCCATGAGCAGGGAAGAAAGTGAAATTTTAATTAAGGGCTGGCAAGAAGCTGTTAAACGCTGTTTTGGTTGGGCAAAGCCATAGTAATTAAACGTAAGCGTCAAATAAACCAATGCCACTGCATCATGTAGATAAAAATATCACACCGTATATTAATGCACCTATTACCACAAAAACAGGATGAATTTTGAGTTTGCCTATGCACAAAAGACTAATCACTCCCAATATAAGTAAATGCCAGATTGCCATAACTTCAAAGCCTGAAACAAAAGATTGTAAAGCAATGACACCCATCAGTACAACAATTGTGGGGCGCACATATTTTGATAATTTTTGTACCTGTGGAGAATCTTTATGTTGTTTTAAAAACCCCATAAGTAAAACCATCAATATTAACGATGGTGCAACAGTCGCAAACAATGCAATTATAACACCTAAAACTCCTCCTTGTTGAAACCCAATAAAAGCCGCCATTTTTGGGGCAATCGGTCCTGGAATAGCATTAGCTACTGCTAGCAATTCCGCAAATTCAACCTCTGTAAGCCACTCGTGAGATACTACAACTTCATGCTGAACCAGTGGAATGATAGCAGGTCCTCCACCGTAACCAAGGATGTTTGTCATGAAAAATACCCAAAAAATACGCAAGTAAATCATGAGTCACTCCCCTTTTTGTTTTCTGATAAGGAATCGTCCGCTTTGTTTTCAATGGAGGTGTTGCCTTCAAGCCCCTGTTGTTCCGCGGATGCTTTTTTAGGAGCAATAATCTTATGTCCAAATAGCGCCCAAAGAAGTAGTCCCACTATAATTATTGCTGGATGTACATTTAGAAAACCTATTAAAACAGCAACTACCACTATATGGGCGATGGTAATAATCCACCCTAACCCTTTTGTAGCCAATACAAGAAATTGCCATCCCATTATTCCCAACATAACCCCAATAACAGGAAGCATAGCGCGTGTCATTCCCCTTGCCCATGGCTGGTCTGCAAATTGTGCGAATGTTGTAAGTAAAACTATCATCATGATACATGTAGGTAATATCATTGCAGATATCGAAACCAATAAACCAAGAATCCCACCAACTCGTAAGCCAATGTAGCCTGATAGCTTAGTATTTATTGGACCAGGCAAAGTATTTGCAATGGCAACTACCTCTGTAAATTCTTCGTCTGTCATCCATTTGTAACGAGTAACAACTTCCTGGTGTATAAATGGGATGGAAGCAGGACCACCACCAAAACAAAATAATCCCGCACGTAAAAAGCCCATAAGTAAATTAATGTGTAACACTTATAAAATGCTCCTTGAGTTCAAATATTATAATGGGCGTTTGAGGGTCTATGATTCCCAAACGCCCAACATCCCCATAAACTATAATGCTAACGCAACTTCATGACCTTTTTCAATAGCAGTTAATGCATTTCCAACCTTTTCGGCATCACCAATGATTATTGCATTTGGCACATCCAAACTCACGGGTTCCACACCCACAGCAAGGACTACATTATCCGCTGGAATTTCAGAAATACAATCACCCGTTTTTATAACAACAGAGTTTTCTTTAATTTCCTCTACAGTAGTATTTACCTTTATTTGCACTTTGCGTTTTTCTAAAGAACTAAGAAGATTCCATCTTGGCGCAAGGGCTTCCGTTGGAGCAATTACGCCACCCATTTCAACCAAAGTGACACTCTTGAGATGTACAGCCAAATGGTTGGCAACTTCCGCACCAGCCGAACCACCACCAATTACCACAACATTTGCACCCACCATAGTTTTACCTAATAAGACATCTTCAATGGTGACAACATGTGGCAAATTTGCCCCGTTTATATTAGGTTTAACGGATTTTCCACCTGTAGCAATTATGATTTTGTCATAGTTGCCATTCGCTAAGTCTTTTGCAGAAATGTTAGTATTATATTTTATTTCTACACCCAATTTATCAAGTTGTGTAACTTGCCAATTTATAAATGCAGAAATTTCACCTTTGCACGGTGGAATAGAGGCAAGATAAAACTGACCGCCCGCCCGTGATTCTTTCTCAAAAATTGTTACATTATGCCCTGCTTTGGCGGCAGTGATTCCAGCTTGCATTCCAGCAGGTCCAGCCCCAACAATTGCAATATTTTTAGGAGGTTTTGAAAGTTTGATTGGCCCATTTACTTCTTTTCCAAGTTCAGGGTTGATTGTACATTTGATAGGGTTATCAGTGAAAAGAACACCAATACAGCCCATATTACATCCTATACATTGACGGATATCTTCAAAATTAGAATCTTTTGCTTTATTGGGGAGCTTGGAGTCTACTAAAGAGGCACGTGCCATACCCGCAAAATCTGCTTTTCCGCTTTTTATGAGACTATTTGCTATTTTAGGCTCTGTAATGCGCCCAACAGCAATTACAGGGATATTACAAGATTTTTTTATTTCTGCGGCATAATCAGCAAGCCAAGCATGTCCAATATATGAAGAGGCAATAATCGTGTCTGCGGAGGCATAAACACCCGCCGAAGCATGGATTAAATCAACCCCTGCCATTTCCAACATAGAAACTACCACTTTTGACTCTTCAAGGGTACGCCCACCCTCAATAAATTCATCTGTGGAAATGCGAAAACCAATTATAAAATCCTCTCCGCATTTTTGACGAACATCTTTTACTATTTCCAAGGCAAATTTAACACGATTTTCTAAAGTTCCACCATAACAATCCACACGCTTATTTGTGTATGGGGACATAAACTGTGCAATCAAGTAACCATGCGCCCCATGTATTTCAACACCATCAAAACCACATTGTTTTGCTCTGTATGCAGTGTCACCAAATTGAGTAATAATTTTCTTAATCTCGTCTATGGTTAATTCCCTTGACATATTAGGGCTAAATGGGCATTGAATTGCCGAAGGTGCTACAGGATTTGTGCCTATTACACCTTCATTTGTTTGTCTTCCGCAATGGTAAATTTGCGCCAATATAGTGCTTCCATAGGCATGTACTCTTTTGGGCAATTCTTTATGCCCTTCAATTTGTTTATCATTCCACAGTCCTGCTACATAGCTAAAGCCTTTTCCAAGAGGGTCTACAGCATAGTCTTCTGTGATAATCAGCCCCCACCCGCCTTTTGCACGCGCTTCATGGTAGGCTATAAATTTTTCTGTTGCTTCACCATCTTTTGTACAGTAGTTTGTTACCATAGCAGGTACTGTACATCTGTTTTTAATGGTTTTACCCTTTAGAGTATACGGGCTAAATAATGCATCTAACATTTATCTTTTCCTCTTTCCTTTTGTTAAAATTATAGTCCACATATGGTTTGCTAATTATATATGATTTATGCAAAAAGTACATACCTTACGAGTTTCATATCGCACCTCCACCTCTCACTATAGTTTGCAAATCTCGCAAGCGGCGGGCGAGTGCAGTATAGCGGCGTGAAATTCTATTATTATCTACCATTCGCTCTAATGTGTTGGGTTCACCAACAAGAACAGCTAATTCTTTTGCACGAGTGACAGCGGTGTACAACAAATTACGTGTTAAAAGCATAGGGGGACCATTATAGACAGGAATTACAACTACACGATATTCGCTCCCCTGTGATTTATGCACTGTTACCGCATAGGCAAGTTCAAGCTCTTCTAATTGTGAAAATTCATATGCAACTTGCCTACCATCATCAAACTGTACAACAAGCCCAAGGTTTTTAATGCTCATTATTGTCCCCATATCGCCATTAAAAACGCCTTCGCCATAATCAAGTGAACGCCCTCTGTCATCAAACAATTCCCATGTAGCATCATAATTATTACGGATTTGCATTACTTTGTCGCCTTCACGGAAAATAACTGTACCATATTCACGCTCTTTTTTATCTGGATGGGGGGGATTTAAACGTTCTTGTAAAATATTATTTAGGTTTACTACACCCAATGGAGATTTACGCATTGGTGAAAGCACTTGTATATCATTACGTGGGTCAAACTTTTTATACTTTGGAAGTCGTTCAGATACCAGATCTAATATGGCATTAATAACATCTTCTGGTGTTTGACGGCGCACGAAAAAGAAATCATTTTCTTTTTCGTTAAGGGATGGATATTGTCCCTTATTTATTTTGTGTGCATTCATTATTATTGCTGATTCTGCCGCCTGACGGAAAATTTCTGTAAGACGTGCTACAGGCATTACTTCTGAATCAATTAAATCTTTTAGAACATTTCCAGCACCCACAGACGGCAATTGGTCTACATCACCCACCAAAATTAACCGTGTACCAGGGGCAACGGCTTTTAATAGGCTATGCGTGAGTAAAACATCCATCATAGAGGCTTCATCAACAATTAAAACATCCGCTTCTATTGGGCTGTCCTCATTTTTATTAAATACTTGTCGGCGTGAATCTTGCGAAATAAAATTTACTTCTAATAGGCGGTGAATCGTTTTTGCTTCACGCCCTGTTGCTTCTGTCATTCGTTTTGCCGCGCGTCCAGTTGGTGCGGCTAGTACAATTTCAAGATTTTTTGCTTCCAATAAACCAATTATTGTGTTAATTGTGGTGGTTTTTCCTGTTCCTGGTCCCCCTGTGATTATTAAAACACCTTGAGTCATTGCAGATAACACGGCTTCGCGTTGCCCCTCTGACAGGGTTATGTTATTTTCCCGCTCCAATGAAAGGATTAATTTCTTTTCAATGGGGGCGTTTCCCCCCCCCCCCCCCCCCCCCCTTCTTCTGGTGGGGGGCCGCCCCCCCCCCCCTTTTTTTTTTTTTTTTTTTTTTTTTTTTTTTTTTTTTTTTTTTTTTTTTAAATAA